>ERZ887849.651-NODE-651-length-36540-cov-17.702508_pt1 | contig 36540 bp, 35 predicted proteins | sample MGYA00521267_ERZ887849 | MGnify/ENA primary metagenome ERZ887849 (study PRJEB32303, sample SAMEA104408601) | aquatic metagenome | biome: Brackish water; feature: Pelagic; material: water | place: Baltic Sea | collected 2014-06-06T16:11:00 | depth 2,863 m ... | reverse complement strand
TGTCTTATCCTTTTATACGGGAAGAACTGCTTCTTCTAGTAGTTGTTCTCGGTCTACTAATAGTAGAGCTTCTTTTAGGAGCAGCAGTGTTTGTATTACTTCTGGTGTTACTACTTGTATTGTAATTACTAGTGTTTCTTTGGCTAGCGTTTTGATTATTATTATTATTATTTCTAGTGTTTTTGTTTGATCTACTTGAGTAGTTTGTTACGTTTCTAGAATACCTTTTGCTAGGTGTGTTTCTTGCGGTTCTAGCTCTTCTTGCAACCCTAGTACTTGATGAAGCTGTTATGTTATTTGTGCTTCTTCTTATGTTTTTTGTTCTAGCAATAGAAACCCCTCTTGAGGCATCTCTCATGGAGTAACGATCTGTTCTTAGAGATGATCTACCGCTATAGTAATCTGAGTTTCTTCTGCCTCTGCTAAATGCGTATCCGTTGTATGGATTTCCGTAGTAAGGGTTGTAGAAATTATTATAATACCCTCCATAGTAGTATGGGTAGCCCCATCCATAGTATCCATAATAAGGGTATCCCCAACCGTATCCTATACCCCAAAAAGGGCTACACCAGTTGTACGAATATCCCCAACCCGAGCCGTACCACCAGTAAGGGCGGTTCCAACGTACTATTGGTGAATGATCATAAATGTTTATTGTAATGTCTTTACTGTTTTCTCCCCAAGCGCCATATTCATCCTCTTCTTTGGTTTGTTGTTCAACGATGTATCCATCCTTATCTATGCTTCCAGTAGTGGTGTAGGCGTCAATATCTGTAAATACGTTACCTTGTTCAAGGGCACCGTAAGCCTCTGTTTTTGAATTAAAATATTGTTTGTAATAGCTATCACTTGGTGGCTGTACTTGTGTAACCTCTTGGCTTTGTGTTGTATTTTGAGTATTGTAGCTAGTGTTACTGTCTTCAAAAGTAGTTTGTGGGTAACTTCCACAAGCATTTAAAAGCAGCGCGATAACACTAAGAACACTTAGGTGAACTATTTTTTTTAACGAAATAAAAGATGCTTGCATAACAGTAGTATTTTAATTGTTGAACATGGTAAATTTAGTTAGTTTTGCCGTAGTAAACTAATCAAAACAATATTTACAATATTTGTGCCAAACTCAAATCTATGGCTAAGAACTTAACAACTCGTGATGAGGATTATTCAAAATGGTATAACGAACTAGTTATTAAGGCAGATCTTGCTGAGAATAGTGGTGTTCGTGGCTGTATGGTAATTAAGCCCTATGGTTTTGCTATATGGGAAATGATGCAAGCAGAACTCGATAGAATGTTTAAAGAAACGGGACATCAAAATGCGTATTTTCCTTTATTTATACCTAAGTCATATTTCAGTAAAGAAGCAAGTCATGTAGATGGTTTTGCAAAAGAGTGTGCGGTTGTAACACATTACAGGCTTAAAACAGCAGAAGATGGAAGTATTGTGGTTGACGAAACAGCAAAGCTTGAAGAAGAGCTTATTGTGCGTCCAACCTCTGAAACTATTATCTGGGATACCTACAGAAAATGGATTCAGTCTTACAGAGATTTACCACTTTTAATTAATCAATGGGCTAACGTAGTGCGCTGGGAAATGCGTACCCGTTTGTTTTTGCGCACCACAGAGTTTTTATGGCAAGAAGGGCACACGGCACATGCCACAAAAGATGAAGCCATTGCAGAGTCTGAGCAAATGATGAATGTATATGCAGATTTTGTTGAAAACCATATGGCGGTTCCTGTTATCAAAGGTTTAAAAACAGAAAGTGAGCGTTTTGCAGGCGCTTTAGAGACCTATTGTATAGAAGCACTAATGCAAGATGGGAAGGCCCTGCAGGCAGGAACATCTCATTTTTTAGGTCAAAACTTTGCCAAGGCATTTGATGTGAAGTTTGCAAATAAAGAAGGAAAACAAGAATATGTTTGGGCTACCTCTTGGGGAGTCTCTACACGTTTAATGGGCGCTTTAATTATGACACATAGTGATGATAATGGTCTTGTATTACCTCCAAAGCTAGCTCCAGATCAAGTTGTTATTGTGCCTATTTACAGAAATGATGAGCAGTTTGACGCGGTAAGTGACCTTGCCAATAATTTAATGAAGGATTTGCGCGCCAAAGGAGTGCGTGTTAAGTTTGACAATAGAGATACACACAAACCAGGTTGGAAATTTAACGAGTATGAGCTTAAAGGTGTGCCTTTACGCATTGCTATTGGTCCTAAAGATTTAGAAAAAGGAACCGTAGAGATGGCAAGAAGGGATACGCTAACCAAAGAGATTGTTGAAACAACCGCTGTTGTAGCTAGAGTAGAAGGACTTTTAGAAGAAATTCAAGACAACTTATTTACCAAGGCTATAAACTACAGAACAGCGCATACTACACAGGTCTCTAGTTATGATGAATTTAAAAAAGTCTTGAATGAAAAAGGAGGATTTATTTCTGCTCATTGGGACGGCACTTCTGCAACAGAAGAGAAAATAAAAAAAGAAACCAAGGCGACCATACGTTGTATACCCTTAGACACTGATAATGAAGGGGGCACGTGTATCGTTACAGGAAACATTTCTGCTAGAAAAGTATTGTTTGCAAAGGCATATTAAAATTTTTCAAAAAAAGTCTGTAAAGGGTTTGTTGCATATAAAAATGTTTGTATTTTTGCAGCCGAATTAAAAACAAACGGTCCGTTCGTCTAGGGGTTAGGACGCATGGTTTTCATCCATGTAACAGGGGTTCGATTCCCCTACGGACTACAAAAAAGTTAATAAAAACAATTATGGCAAATCACAAGTCAGCATTAAAGAGAATTAGAAGTAGCGAAACAAAGCGTTTACTTAATCGTTACCAACATAAAACAGCTCGTAATGCTATGAAGCGTTTTCAAGAACTTGAAGACAAAAAAGAAGCAGAGAAGACATTGCCTTCTATCAACGGTATGATTGATAAGTTAGCTAAGAAAAATATTATTCATAATAATAAAGCTTCTAACTTAAAATCTAACATGGCTAAGCACGTAGCTGCGCTATAGGTTGATTTTTTACTTACAAAAAAACTCCACTAGGAAACTAGCGGAGTTTTTTTGTGCCCTATTTTCTTGCCGGCACTTTATAAGATAATTATAGATATCTTTATTTTTAAAATTTATCTTACTGTTATATAAAAAAACAAAATATGCGTTTTAAACTTTTCTGGAATAAACTACATAAAGTACTGCAAGTGGGCCTTTGCCTTTTATTTTTTGGATCTGCCCCTTTACTAATAGTAATTGCTTTAGATGCCTTGTCTGTTTTAGATGCAGGTAATGGGCTGGGTTTTGGTATTTTAACGCTGCTTACTTTTTACCCTTCTTTAGTTTTGATAGTGGTGGGGGGTGTGTTAACATTGTTAAAGAGAAGCAAAAACCGCAGGTAAGTTTAGCTTTAGGGTTGTTTACTTACTAAAAACGATGTTAGACTAGGGTACAAGCTTGCTGTAATCACCGCCATTTCTAGCTATGTCTCTAACTATAGAAGAAGAAATAAAACCATATTCTGGGCTTGAGATTATAAAAACACTGTCTATCCCATTTACCTTATCATTGGCCTGAGCAATGGTTTGCTCATATTCAAAATCTGTGGAGTTGCGCAGCCCTCTTAAAATAAACTGAGCCCCTTGACTTTTACAAAAGGTAGCAGTTAACCCATCATAAGTAGCCACTTTTATAGCATTATTATTTTCAAAAAGCTGTTCAATGGCAGTTTTTCTATCCTGCAAAGACCACATATGTTTTTTTGTTGCATTACTACCAATGGCAATAATGATAGTGTCAAAAAGGGGTAATGCTCTATTTATAATATCAACATGACCCAATGTTATAGGATCAAAAGATCCTGGGAATACTGCTATTTTTTTTGAAGTGTTTGACACGGTATTTGTTTTATAAAGTAAAGATACAGATTTTATCTCTTTTCTAGTCAAGGAGTTGCTTTGCTAGCGTTTGAGAGCTTATAATATTAGCCGTTAAGTGCATTTTCAAGTAGCATGGTAAAAAAAGATGTCAAGGGTATCCGGGCATCATCAAGCTGTTTTGGAATGATACTTTCTTTAGAAAGCCCTGGTGTGGTATTTATTTCAATAAAGTATGGAATTCCATCTTGTATGATAAAATCACTTCGAGTAACCCCCTCCATGTTAAGTAGTTTATAGATGTGCCTTGTTACTTGCTGCACCGCTTTTTTATCTTTATCTGAAATTCTTGCGGGTGTAATTTCTTGAGACTTCCCAAGATACTTAGCCTCATAATCAAAAAAGTCATTCTCTGAAACAATTTCTGTAGGATTTAAAACCTGTATTTGCCCTTTATCCTTGAAGGCGCCAACAGATACCTCTGTGCCTAAAAGTTCACTCTCAATGATAACCTCTGTATCTTCTTTGTAGGCCTCAAGTAATGCCTTTGGTAGCATTTCAGCAGTTTGTACTCTACTAATACCAAAACTTGAACCAGCTCTATTAGGTTTTACAAAACAAGGTAGGCCAACTGTTTTTATGATTTCTGTGGTATCTATGGTGTCTCCCTCATTAATATAAATAGAGTTTGCGCACTTAATGCCGAATTTTTTTAAAACACTCAAGCAATCACGTTTATTGAAACTAAGTGCAGCTTGGTAAAAACCAGCGCTTGTTTGAGCTACGCCAATAAGCTCTAGGTAACAAGCAAGTATACCATCTTCTCCAGGGGTACCGTGTATGGTGTTAAAAACCACATCTGGAACAATACTATCTCCTTTGTAAGAGCATCCAAAATTTTCTTTATTGACGGCTGCTTTTGTTCCATCTGGCAATACATAGTGCCAATTGTTTTCTAGCACATGTACTTTATATACCTCATAGCAGGTTTTGTCTATTGCATTATAGACTACCTCTCCACTTTTTAAAGAGATTTCAAACTCACTAGAATAACCGCCCATGGCGATGGCTACTATTTTTTTATACATATCAAATATAAATTGCTTAGAATATCATAAATAGATGTTTGCTATCGTTTGCAATATAAAGCTTTCGCGAAAATATTATTTAAAGGTAGAAAGATACTAACTTTAGGTTTCATATTTTTGTAGATTATTAGTCAATGTATCAAATTTATGAAGTCTTCCTTTACAGCCAATCTAGTTAAGCAAGTATTATATGCACTTTTAGTGCTTATTACGCTTACCTTTTTGTTGTTTTGGTGGCTTAAAACAACGACCAATCATGGCCAGCAAATAGCCGTTCCAGACCTTTCAAAAATGACTGTAGTCCAGGTAAATGATGCCCTACAGGAGTTAGGTTTAAGAGCAGAGATCATGGATTCTGCAAACTACAATCCGCAGTATCCAAAATACTCTGTGATAGAACAGGTGCCAAGGCCAGGACACATGGTAAAACAAGATCGTAAAATTTATTTGGCTTTAAATCCATCTGGATATGTAAAAATTAGTATTCCAAAGGTATTAGGGCGTACCTTGCGCCAAGGGCAACCTACATTGTTGGCCGTTGGTTTTAAAATTGGAACTGTTACTACAAAACCTCATATAAGCGATCAAGTACTGGAGCTACGCCATAAAGGAATTAAATTAGCTACCGGAGATAAACTGCAGAAGACCTCTGTCATAGACATTGTTGTTGGAGATGGTTCTCTAAATAGATTTAAAACGCAAAAAAAGGATAATACTAAAGAAAATGAAGATGGAGAAAATTAGTGGACCGCAAAACATTGGTTCAGAGCGTGATGATTTATACGAGCATTTTAGATTTGTAGCAGATAAAGGACAATCTCCTTTAAGGGTTGATAAATACCTGATGAATAAGGTAGAAAATGCCACTAGAAGTAGAATTCAAAAATCTGCAAAAGATGGTAATATTTTTGTGAATGACATTATAGTTAAATCAAACTATAAAGTGAAGGCCAATGATGTTGTTACCGTACTCTTTGAGCATCCACCTTATGAGATGCTCCTAACCCCTGAAGATTTACCTATTGATATTGTATATGAAGACGATGCGCTGCTAGTTATCAACAAAGCAGCTGGTATGGTAGTGCACCCAGGGCATGGAAATTATAGTGGTACGCTAATTAACGCACTAGCCTTTCATTTTGATAACCTGCCAAATAATAGCAGTGATAGACCAGGGCTTGTTCATAGAATAGATAAAGACACCACGGGCTTGCTCGTAGTGGCAAAAACAGAGGAGGCGATGGCGCACCTGTCAAAGCAGTTTTTCAATAAAACCACAGAACGAGAATACGTTGCTATTGCTTGGGGTGCTATGAAAGAGGAGCATGGAACCATTGAGGGGCATATAGGGCGTCATCCAAAAAATAGATTACAAAACACTGTATATCTTCACCAGGATGATCTAGAAAAAGGGAAACCAGCTGTAACCCATTACAAAGTGTTAGAGCACCTTGGGTATGTAACCTTGGTTTCTTGTAAATTAGAAACAGGACGCACCCATCAAATACGGGTACACATGAAGCACATTGGTCATACCTTATTTAATGACGAGCGTTACGGTGGAAGTGCAATTTTGAAAGGAACTACCTTTAGTAAGTATAAGCAATTTGTAGATAATTGTTTTAAGGTATTACCTCGCCAGGCACTTCATGCCAAAACCCTGGGCTTTATACATCCAACAACCAATGAGTTTATGCGTTTTGAAGCTCCAATCCCAGAGGATATGGAAGCTTGTTTGTACAAATGGCGTAACTATTCCAAAAATAGTATCTCATAATACACTTGCATTTTGATTTAGAATAATTTAATTAAGGAGTTTTTTTGCCTAAAAAGTGTATTTCATCGAATATATTTGCTTTTAGTCGTTTTATTGATAGTTTTATTTACATTTGTAGTCTAAAACCTACAAACTAAATTTATTTATCATGAAAAACCTACTTCCCTTACTTATTTTTATTAGTCTTTTTTCTTGTTCACCAGAAGAGACTACCCAACCAAACAACACAGAACAAAATTACACAACAACACTCTCTAGTTTTGTTTTAAATGATTATTTGGCAACACCTGCTATAGATGTTCCTTTAGGAACATTGTTTTATCAAAATGTACCTTATGGTACAGATCAAAGACAAGTTATAGATATCTTTCTTCCACCAAGCGCTTCAGGATTCTCAGTGACCCAACAAGATGTGGTTGATTATAGAGATATGATACTCAACATACATGATGGTGATTTTAAAACTGGAGATAAAAGTGCTGCATACAATGCAGATAATGAAATTAGTGCTTACCTGTCTAATAACATAGCATTTGTGTCTATGAACTATAGATTTTTAAATACCTCTGAGCAAGATAATAGAGGTGTTACTACTTCTTTTAAAGATGCAGAGAATGTACTTAATTTTATTCGTACACATACAAATAAATTAAAAATTGATTCAAATAAAATTTTTATAAAAGGAAATGGTTTTGCAGGTAGTTCTATCACACAATACCTACTATCTCAGCCATTTTACAGCTCTAAAGTAAAAGGAATTTCTATGAATGATCCTCTTTCTAGCTTAGATTTTTTAGATTTCAATGATACTTTCAATGACTTTGACTTTGATTTGTATTCTTTTGTCTCTGAGCAAGATGAGCAAATGATTATGGAACTTTATGGAGGTATTCAATTTAATCAACTCGAGAGTGAAGACATAATTATAAAAAATAGAGAAACAGCATCATTTACCTCGGCGTATGAGAACTTTACTGGAAGAATTAGAATTTCAGCTATAGATTATAACGTGCCTTACCAAACTCTAGAAAATATAAAGCACCTAATAAGACATCAATTACATAGCATTGAAATTTATAACAAAGCAACGCTTCAGGGCTTGCACGTAGATGCGCAAATACTGCATTTACATTTGCAAAATGATCAATCTGAGTTAGATTTTATTTTAGATACTTTTTTATAAAAACATATCTTATAGTTTTGTGTGAGAGCTTAATTATTACCCCAAAAGCTACACAACCAATTGATTTTGGTTTTGTAGCTTTTTTTAATGCTTTTACATCTTGCTTGTATTGAAAAACATTATCATCTTTTTTCTTTTTTAATTAATACCATAAATCAAAGCGGTACAGTTTCTTTTTTCTTGTTATTTTTATAGAAAATATTACTTGTATGAAAATTGTTGTATCTCCAGCCAAATCTCTAGATTTTGAATCTAAGCTCCCAACCAAAAGAGTAACTCAACCACTTTTTTTGGACCAAGCTGCACAGTTAAATAAAAAGCTTGAAAGCAAATCAAAAAAGGCTATCAGCGATTTAATGCATATTAGTGACAAGCTAGCAGATTTAAACTACCTGCGTTATAAAGACTTTAGTACCCCTTTTACCCCTCAAAATGCAAGACCAGCAGTATTTGCCTTTGCAGGAGATGTCTACACAGGCCTAGACGCTTATAGCCTTGAGGAGCCTAAAATTGATCTTCTTAATGACACACTACGCATTTTATCTGGCATGTATGGTGTTTTGCGCCCTCTAGATCTTATGCAACCCTATAGACTAGAAATGGGAACTACCATGAGTGTTAACAAGGCTAAAAATTTATACGAGTTTTGGGGAACTACCGTTACTGATGCTATTAACGCAGAACTAAAAGAAGGAGAATTATTTTTAAATCTTGCAAGCGCAGAGTACTTTAAAGTACTCCAGCCTAAAAACATAAAGGGTACTGTGATTTCTCCGGTATTTAAAGATTTAAAAAATGGTAAACTTAAAATCATTTCCTTTTTTGCTAAAAAAGCAAGAGGTAGTATGACCCGCTATGTTATAAATACCAACGCTCAAACACTGGATGATATAAAAGGCTTTGATTATGATGGCTATAGATTTAGCCAGCAAGAAACTACTAAGGAACATGCCCCTGTTTTTATTCGGTAGTTGGGTATAATTTATTTTTTGTAAATAACCACCACTTACATTGCCACCCAATTTTGGATCATCTGTTTTCCCTGGGGTGTAAGTACACTCTCTGGATGAAACTGCACGGCTCTTATATCAAGTTCTCTATGTCTTAGAGACATGATTTGTCCTGTTGTGTCTACAGCGGTAATTTCAAGGCTTTGGGGAAAATCATTTTGGTTTACAACCCAACTATGGTATCTGCCAATTTCTATATCTGGGCCTAGGTTTTTAAATAAAGGGGCATCTTTAACAATAACATGCGCTTTTGTAGCTACGCCATGAAATACCTCAGGAAGGTTGCTTAATGTGCCTCCAAACACCTCTGCAATGGCCTGTAGCCCTAGACACACACCAAAAATAGGTTTTTTCCCTGCATAGGTTGTGATAACTTGTTTTAAAAGACCTGCCTGTGATGGAATACCTGGACCTGGAGATAGTAGTATTTTATCATAAAATGATAAACTTTCAATATCAAACCTATCGTTTCTAACAACCGTTACCTTGCAATCTAGGTCTTCTAGGTAATGAACTAGATTGTAAACAAAACTATCATAGTTATCTATTACTACTATATTCATCTTTTACATTTTTGTTTCCTAAAAAAGGCACAAACTACACCACTTTTACCCTTTGTTACTTCAAAGATAGCAAAGAAATATTGATTGAAATGGCTATTAAAATTTCAATATACTGTATATTCTAATATCTTTTTTTGTGCCATTTTTTTATCTGTGTAACCTTTTGGTTTTTTTGGCGTTTATGTACTAGGTAATTATTATTTTTAAAAAAAAAAATACTACCGAAATGAATGATTTAACTCAAAGAGCATGGGCAGAGCAACTATCCTCAGATCCTGATGCGATACTTCTAGATGTAAGAACCCTAGAAGAGGTGCAACAGGGGCACATTCCGGGCGCCAAGCACCTAGATATAATGAACGCCGGAGCCTTTATGGAAGGAGCCAAAGATCTTGATAAAACAAAAAGTTATTATGTGTATTGCAGATCTGGTGGCAGAAGCGGTCAAGCTTGTATGATCATGAACTCTATTGGTTTTGAAAAGGCGTACAATCTTATGGGCGGCTTTATGGAGTGGCAAGGAGAAAAAACGATTTAAAAAATGAAAAAATACATCACTTTAATTTTTGCTATAGTGACAACTCTAGCAAGTGTATCTTGTAATAATGTACAAAAAAATGAAACTACAGTAGCCTCTCAAGCTATAGAGGTTATAGCCCCTAAAGCCATGTATGATGTGCTTTTAAAAGACCCTAGTGCGCAACTGGTAGATGTTAGAACCAAAGATGAGTTTGCTGTTAGTCACCTTAAAGATGCACAAAACATTTGTGTTACAGATACAGATTTTAAACAAAAAGTAGCACATCTTGATAAAGACAAACCTGTGTATGTGTATTGTAAAAAAGGAGGCAGGAGTGCAAAAGCATCTAAAATATTAAAAGCCCTTGGTTTTACTAAAATATTTGATCTTCAAGGCGGTATTTCCAATTGGCAACAGCAGCAACTCTCTACCCAGAAATAACCCAATTATTAAACAAAATTCAATTAAAAAAAGGTGCCTATTTAAGGGCACCTTTTTTATTGAGATGTTCTACAAGGTTTATTGTTTAATAAACTTTATTGTTTGGGTTCCCTTAACAGTAGCTACCTGCAAAAAGTAAATACCTTTTATTAAACTAGAAGTAGAAATAGTAATCGCTCCTTGATGTAAAGCTTCTATTTTTGGCTGGAGTATTATTTTTCCTTGCACGTCACTAATGCTAAGATTTTTGATGAGTACTCCCGGTTCATATTTTAGGGTGAACTGCTTAGCTACAGGGTTAGGGTAAAGCTTTAGTTTGTCTTGTAAAGCAAGGTCATTGGCTCCTAGAAATTGATTGTATAATATTTGCAAAGAATCTATAGGTTCTTCACCAAATGGCATTTCTTCTATGTTTAAACGTAAAAAAGGGTTGTCTATATCATCATCTGCTTTATACACCAATAAATATGCAGAGGTAGAGGAGGTGCCCCTTGCCAAACAACGAGAATCTGCTCCTGCAAAATTAGCGCCTTGCATGGCTGCCATTAACTTATCTGCGAGTGTTCCGCTGGCAGTGTTAAAGTTGTTTTGCATATTATTTAATACTGTCTGGTTTAATAAAATGTTTCCTTGCACACTATAGGTTGGCCCTTGGATGTCTTCTTTGTAATCATCGGTAGAATCTCCGGTAAAACCTGCAGTTCTTGCCTGGCCCGAGGTGTTAAAATCTGCAATTCCATATTGTCTAAAAGCAGGATTAAAATTTTGAGAATTACAAGAATCATTGTCTAGTAAGTAGGCTATAATTTCATCTGGGCTTGCGCCATTTTCCATTTGGGTAATGGCATTATTTAAGTTGGAGTTTGGTATACAAACATAGGCTTGGCTATTTACACCACCACGGCCAGGTATAATCTTGGTGATAATGTCTATAATACCTCCAAAATTTGCAGCGCCATCAACGCAGGATGCTCCTGCAGATCCAATATCACCTGTGGCAGGATCAACGGCTATAATAGAAAAAGTATCTTGAGCCTGAGCTGTTACACATAGCAATGCAGCTATGAGTAGGGTATATAAATTTTTCATAATTGTATGTTTTTTTATTAAAGATACCTTTTTTGATTAATAATTTATTCTATTATGCCAGTGCTGGTAAAACTTCACCGTCACAAGTTCCAAAACCAATTCTAAGACCATCTTTCTGGCAATAGGCTGTCATTTTAACGGTGTCTCCGTCATTAATAAATTTACGTTGGCTACCATCATTGAGTGTAAGTGGGTTTTGACCCTTCCAGGTTAGCTCCAGCATAGAGCCGTAACTGTCTTTGGTAGGTCCAGAGATGGTTCCGCTACCCATCATATCACCACTACGAAGGTTACAGCCGTTTACAGTATGATGCGTTAATTGCTGCGCCATAGACCAGTACATGTACTTAAAGTTTGATTTACAGACAAGTGTTGGAGATCCATCTTTTGGCGCTATGGACGCTTCAAGATTGATGTCAAAATTCATAGGGCCGCTTTGATGTAAATAGGGTAGTGGCATCGGTTCTTGTTTAGGACCATGGGTTCTAAATGGTTCTAGTGCGTCAAGAGTTACAATCCATGGAGAAATCGTAGAGGCAAAACTTTTACCTAAAAAAGGTCCAAGAGGCACATACTCCCATGCCTGAATATCTCTGGCACTCCAGTCATTAAACTGTACCAAACCAAAGATGTAATCTTCTGCTTCTTTAATTGGCACTCTTTTGCCTAAATCATTTGCATCTGTGGTTATAAATGCCATTTCTAGTTCAAAGTCTAGTAATTTACTTGGCCCAAATCCTGGAACACCGTCTTCTCCAGGTCTGGTTTGCCCATAAGGTCTTCTTACAGGTGTGCCAGAAGGAATTATAGATGAACTTCTACCGTGGTATCCAATAGGAATGTGAAGCCAATTTGGTAGTAATGCATTTTCTGGGTCTCTAAACAAACTTCCAACATTGGTTGCGTGTTCTTTACTTGCGTAAAAATCTGTATAATCTCCAACATCTACAGGTAGCTGCATTTCAATTTGATCAAGTGCAAATAATATTTTGTCACAATGGGCTCTATTTGTTTGTAATTCTTGGTTGCTTTTCAAGAAAATATCACTGATACGATTTCTTACTAGTCGCCATGTTTTGCGTCCATCGGCAATAAAATCATTTAAACTATCTTGAAGGAAAATATCTTCTGTAAGGTCAATTCCTTTAAAGTATCCAAGTTGGTGTAAAGCACCTAAATCTATGGCGGTATCACCAATACGGGTGCCAATTGTGATGATGTCATCACGTGTTAAAAACACACCAAATGGGATGTTTTGAATAGGAAAATCACTGTTTTGTGGAACATCAATCCATGAAACTCTTGAGGGGTCGTTTGCAGTTAAAGGCATAGTTGTTAATTTCTGTTAGTAAAATCTACATCAAATATATAATTTTAAGAATAGGTAACGATTGCTTTTACTATTTTTGATGTTTAATTAACACAAAGATAGTTTTACTGTTTTTTTTCTTCGGAAATAGTTTGGATTATTAATACTATTTTAGGTTTCAATAGTGCCATTTCTGATGATTTAAAAAACACATAGCATTACACTTATTATTATGAAAAGAGACGAACAAATATTTGAATTAATCCAAGCAGAGCACCAGCGCCAGTTAGACGGTTTAGAGCTTATTGCATCAGAGAATTTTGCCAGCCAACAAGTTATGGATGCCGCAGGATCTGTACTTACTAATAAATATGCAGAGGGTTATCCCGGAAAACGCTATTATGGTGGTTGTGAGATTGTTGATGAGGTAGAACAAATAGCCATTGATAGAGCCAAGGCTTTATTTGGCGCAGCATATGCAAATGTGCAGCCTCATAGTGGGTCTCAGGCTAATACAGCTGTTTTTCATGCTTGTTTACAACCTGGAGATACTTTTTTAGGTTTTGATTTATCTCATGGTGGTCATTTAACACATGGTAGCCCCGTAAATTTTAGTGGAAGGTTATACAATCCAGTATTTTATGGTGTAGAGAAAGAAACCGGAATGCTTGATTATGATAAAATTGAAGCCATTGCAATAAAAGAACAACCTAAAATGATTATTGCTGGTGCTTCTGCATATTCTCGTGAGATAGATTACAAGCGATTTAGAGCCATTGCAGATAAAGTAGGCGCTATATTACTTGCAGATATTGCACACCCAGCAGGTTTAATTGCCAAAGGAATCATTGCAGATCCAGTACCACATTGTCATGTCATTACCACTACCACTCACAAAACACTTCGCGGCCCGCGTGGAGGTTTGATATTAATGGGTAAAGATTTTGAAAACCCATTTGGGATTACTCTTAAAAACGGTAACAAACGTATGATGTCTTCTTTGCTTGATAGCGGTATTTTTCCAGGAAATCAAGGAGGACCTCTAGAGCACATAATTGCTGCCAAAGCAATTGCTTTTGGAGAGGCTCTTACAGATGAGTTTTTACATTACATGGTTCAGGTAAAAAATAATGCAGCTGTCATGGCAGCAGCTTTTATGGAAAAAGGATATGAAATTATCAGTGGAGGTACAGATAACCACATGATGCTTATTGATTTGCGTAACAAAAACATAACGGGTAAAGATGCAGAGGCTGCCCTTGGAAAAGCAGACATAACCGTAAATAAAAACATGGTGCCTTTTGATGACAAATCACCATTTGTAACTAGCGGAATACGTGTTGGTACAGCGGCTATTACTACTCGTGGTCTTAAAGAAAAAGACATGCAACAAATTGTAGATTTTATTGACGCTGCTATTACAAATCATGACTCAGACAGTAAACTAGATGAAATTGCTATCATGGTAAATAGCATGATGAGTGACAGACCCTTATTTGTTTGGTAAGCTATAGCTACTAATTTACAGTCATAAAAAAACAGACACGGATTTTCCCATGTCTGTTTTTTTTATGTGATATGTTTTATCCCTCTGGAGGAAACTCTGTGCTTTGATAGGCGCCAGCATCTGCAGGATCATTCCTTGGAGTACCGTTAAGATCTAGAGGCACTAGATTAGAAATGCTAGGATCTGCGATACCCTCTGCTCCAGAGACATTTTTTTCTATATTGAAGTTATTTTCTCTTGTATTTTCAAAGGCAGGGTCAATGTTTACCACCACGGTACTATTAAACTCATAAAGAGGGTTTCCTTCAAAATTGTTATTAATGTCATTAAAACGAAGTAGGGTGCTATTGAGTGAGAAGTTAAAGGCGGTACTTTCATTAATAGGAAATAAGCCTAACTCAATATTTTCACTTCCATAAATAATACAATTATTAAAATTTGCTTGTGTTAAATCAAAAGCAATAACCCCATTTTCTGTCTCCAGGCCATTATCTATTTGCAGGGCAGGAAATGATCTAAAACCATTAGACCAATAATTTACAAAAGAGCAGTGGTTAAAAGTGTAGGTTCCTCCTAAAGATAGCGCTAAGCTTGATTGCCCACTGTTGTTAATTACTAGGTTTTCTCCGTAGATATTTGCAGTTCGGGCAAGCAGCCCAATATTGGCAGAGTTGTAAATTTGAGTATTTTTTAGGGTGAGGGTTCTATCTCCATCATTGCTGTCCATGAGTATCCCAACAGAAGCATTTTTAATGGTAGTAAAACTAAATTCATTATTAGTGCTTCCTGCAGTACACCAAATAGTACCCCATTGTCCAGGTACATCTTCAAATGCAGGTTCAAGTCTATCACTTTCAAAAATAATTTCTCCCTCCATAGCCTCAAGATCTTGGCTTTGAATTCCGTTTGCTTTTATGGAAGCCGTGTTGGCAACTAGTAACCCACTATTTTTATGGAAATGTATGCGCGCGCCTGGGTCTATAATAAGTTCATCACCCGGTCCAACTGCTGCATAGCCGTAAATTACATATGGTTTTTCATTGGTAAAAAGTAGCTCTGTATTGTCTAAGAAAAACCCTTCTATGTCAACGGCCTGTTCACCACTTCCTAGAGTTAATGTTTCGTAAATACCATCTCCAAGGTCTTCTGGGAACAAAAAAACAGCATCTTTCACTAGGGTTATTAAGGTAACATCTTGTTGATTTCCGGCAGTGTCAAACTGTATTTTGTCTTCATACAAGAACTCCAACCCACCTCCAGGGAGGTTGTCTATATCAAGGGTAGTTTCTACAAAAACAAAAATACTATCCTTGGCCAATATGTTTATGTCATTAAAAATCTTCCCTGGTAGGCCATCAACATTTAATCTGTACTGAGAATTTTCTCCCTCACCCAAACGTATGGTAGGAATGGTGATGTCATCATCACTTGTGTTGTATACTTTAAGGTTGTAGGTGCTAGAACCAATATTAGTGAAAACAGTATCCAAAAAAACAGTATCTCTTGAAAACTCAAGGTTACCTGTACTTGGAACAGTTTCAAAATCATTACGGCAAGAACTCCATAGTACTATAGAGCAAAATAATACAAGGCCATAGACATACTTCATAAAAGAAAATTTTTGATAAAAATATAACTTTTTATTGGGTGTAATATTGTAAAAATGCAAAGATTTGACCTAAGGAGCAACCCCAGAAAATTTGCTACTAATTATTGCTGCTCTTTCAAGGCAGGGTATCACCTTACTTTTTTTCGAAAAATTCAATCTTAAAAAGCTTGTCCCAATTCTTACCCGTTACATAAATAATGTTTGGTTCTCCTCTAGAGGCAATACCATTTAAGACATTTAATTTATTGTGTTGTGTGACTTTCTTTTTTAGTCCTTTTAGGTTGATAACACCCTTTACAGCTCCGTTTGTAGGGTCTATTATAGCTATGGCAGGTTTTGTGTAGATGTTTGCGTAAATAGCGCCATTGATCCATTCAAGTTCGTTTACATTATCTATTTTACTTTTGTTGGTATACATTTCTATGTAGCCTTCTTCTGCAAGGGTTTCTGAGTTGAGTTTCCAAATTTTACTTGTACCATCACTCTTGTATAATGAGTTGCCGTCATTACAAAGCCCCCAGCCTTGCTTACTTTTATTATAGGCAAATGTCCCTGTTTTTTCAAGGGTTTCTAAATTGTATATAAAACCCATAGATTCTCTCCAAGTGAGTTGATATAACTTATCTTTTATAATAGTAAGTCCTTCTGCAAAATACTGCCCGTCAAGGGCTATGTTTTTTTCTACACGGCCAGTTTTATAATCTGTTTTACGAAGCGTAGATTCACCATATTGCCCCGTGCTCTCATATAAAACATCTCCCACAAATTCTAAGCCTTGGGTGTATGCATTTATATCATGAGCATAGGTTTCTAAAATTTTATAATCATACACTATTGGCGCTATAGATGATAATACAGTGATCGATTTTGAAACACGATAACTCTTGCCGCCGCTTTTAATTTCTGCACTAATTACCTTATCTCCAAGAGTGGTGTTCGAGAAGTCAAAACTTCCTTGAAAGGCTTCATTTGCTAATGCCTTTTCTCCGTTTACAGTGTAACTTACTGCATCTATAGAGTTTCCTTTTTTACTTTCCACACTAAATTTTACAGTATCTATATTAGAAACAGCTTTCTTATTGCCTTGAATTTCTATAGAAAATAGCGTGTTGGGGTCTTGGTTTTTTGTACCACAACTGCTGCAATAAATTACTAGAAGTAGGCTTGCAAAGTAGGTCGTATATTTCATGAGTGTTGTTTGGTATTTTATGTTTTTAGAACTATCCATTTTTAAGATAACTGCTTAAAAAGCTATGGCAAGATATTTATTATAAATGATTCTTAAAAATTGTTTGCAAAATTACAAAATGGAGTATATTTGCACCTGGCAAGTCCTACACAACTAGCTCCTGTAGAATCCCCCAGGGCGGGAACGCAGCAAGGGTAAATGGTCGTAGCAGTGTGATGTAGGTAGCTTGCCTTTTTTTATGCCTTTTATTTAAAATTATTTATAAAAAAACGCTTTACAGATATGTAAAGCGTTTTTTGCTTTTCTATAGGTTTTTATTCTATAATTCCACCACAACTTACTCTTGCTCCTGCAGCTCCAGAGGGTTGAGATGTAAAGTCATCTTCACCTTGGTGTACAATAACTGCCTTACCCAAAATGTTTTTTGCTGGATCATCACAGCCAATACACCACTGGTCTGTAGACATACTGATGGCTCCAACACCATTGTTATCTACGGTGAAATTTCCGATATCTCCTTTATGGTATCCTTTTTCAGAACCCCATTGGCCATGATTTTCAAAGGTTGGATTCCAGTGCCCTCCTGCAGATTTCCCATCTGGTGAAGCGCAATCTGCTTTTTCATGAATGTGTATTGCGTGCAAGCCAGGAGTGAGGCCTTTGGTTTTAAAATCTAAGGTTACAATTTCACCTTTTTGTACAAAGTATGCTACTGCCTTAGATTTTTTCTCTCCCTTAGACTCTAGAATTACTTTTAGTTTTATTGTTTCTGTGTCTTGTTTTAAAGTTGATTCAATCATTGCCGCTTGCGACTCACCATCTTTTATTTTTAAGGTTTCTTTGGTGTCGTTTTTACAGCTTGTGGCGCTTAAGAGTATAAGTGCAGCTAATAAAATATAATTTTTCATAGTGATAATTTTTAATTGTTAATGGGCAAGTTACAATTTAACCTTTCGGCAAAAAAAAGATGCAGCGTTTTTTTAAAACAAAACACAAAGTAATACAATGCATTAAAGGTAATTTGATTTTATAGACGTGGTTACTTCTTTTTATCTCTAAGATCGAGCTTATACCAAATACCTATTTGAAAACGATCATAGTTTTTGCCCGTAAAATGATTTTTTAAATACCCTACCTGCGTAGTAATATTACTATTTAAATGATATCCTACTGCCGCATATAATCTGTTTTGACTAAAAACAGGTTCTTTTAAATTGATAAAAACTTCATCATAGGCAGATACAAACCAATTTTTGTAAATAGGGTAGGAGACTCTTAGTAAATAACGCACTCTATATTGCGTATCATTGCCAGATATTGGACTGTCTATAAAACGTTGTTCAAACCTGTACCTGTGTGTTGCCTTAAATTTGCCCAAAGTATTTTTACTAGTAAACTGCCCATATAGTCTATGCTCTAGGGTGTTTTGCTCACCGGTTGGCTCACTGATGGTTCCGTCTGTGGAAATATATCCATACCCTATACTAGCGGTTGTACTTTTGTTTATATGCCAATTTACTCCCGTTCTTAGCAGTAACTGATTAAAATTTGAACCAAACTCATAGGTTCTATACTGCACCTCTGGAGAGATACTAATTTTCTCTGACAGGCGTGCATTTCCAAAAAACATCATCCAAGATCCAAATTCATCTTGACCATTTTCTTGTGCCTTTGTGGTTTGAATTGTTACAAGTGTAATAAGCAGTAGTGCAATCGTTTTTTTCATTTCTTTAAAATATAATTTAAGGGTTAGGTGTTACTTTTTTTAATTTTTACTAAATATTTTGGTGTCTTTAAAAGGTTTTGTCTTTACATCAGTCATAGCATCTTTATAAGCCAACCAATCTTTTTCAAAAAAGGCGTTGGTTTTATCAAGGGCATCATTGAGCTGGTCTTGGGCATGTTTTAGCAGCGTGATTTCTGTTTGGGTGATGCCATCTGGGCGGCTACTGCCGTACCAGCTTGCTGTTCTAATTCTATTTAATACAGTAACCTCAGGATTTCTAGTAATACCTTGGCGCTTATCTTCTTTACCTATATAAAGCGAGATAAGATTTTCTATAGTTTCTGAAATCTCAGTACTTAAATCAATAGCATCTTTATGAAGCTTTTTGTCTTCTTTTTTTAGTGTTTTACTAAAATTAGTTGCGGTGTTTTTACTTTCTACCAATTGTTTTACAGCATCTGCAGCAATTTGAGTCATCTGCTGTACTGTTTTTGATGTTGCATACTTTTGGTCAATTGCTTTTTGAGAAACAGCCAATCTTGGATCGCTAGCCACGGTAATGGTAGTTTGAGTAGTCACACCATCGTTGGATAAAACAACGTCATAGTTTCCTGGTTTTACACTGCTGCCACTTGGTTCATTTTTTCTTTTTCTTATTTTTCTTGAGGGTCTGTCTCCACCGGCTTCATTTAAATACCAAGTCCATCTGTAAATTCCAGAGCTATCTGGAACTTTTCTTTTAAGAGTGCGAATCAAACGGTCCTGGTCATAAATTTTCATGTATATAGAATCACTTGACGGCTTTTGCTCCTCGGAGCTGTCTAGAGTTTCTGTAGTTGTCTGTTTTGCATTATACCAATAGCTAATGTGCGCCCCAAAAGCTTTGTTTTCTCCTTGGTACATTGCATCTGCACCAAATCTGCTGCCTGTTGGCTGCTGATAGGCTGCTTGATACGCTGTGGGAGGCGTAAATACTTTTAGCCTTTGTTCTAAAATGGCAGTTTCTTTGGCAATAGCTCTTAGTGGGCTAATATCATCCAATACCCAGGCAGCACGACCAAAGGTACCTATCACCAAGTCATTTTCTCTTTCTTGAATTACCAAATCTTTTACAGGTACCGTTGGGAATCCATGTGTCCATTTGGTCCAAGTTTTTGCTGCATTGGTAGAGTAATACAGCCCATCATCTGTTCCTAAAAACAGCAGGTTTTTTTCTTGAGGATCTTCTATAATACAAAGGGCATAACTCTGGGTGTCTTCTGGACCTAAAATTCTTGTCCAAGAACGTCCATAATTTGTGGTGCGGTATGCATATGGTGTATAATCAAAACGTCTATAATTGTTTGCAACTAGAAGCGCCTCGGCTTTATTTTTATTACTTGCTTTAATTTGGGTAATCCAACTTCCTTTTGGAAGACCAGGGAGTTTTGAGATTTCCTCCCAAGCGCCTCCTGCATTTTTACTCACATGTACGCGACCATCATCTGTACCAACATACAATACCTCTTTATCTAATGTTGAAGGCTCAATCACTAAAATGGTGGTGTGATTCTCGGCGCCTGTTGCATCCATAGTTAACCCGCCACTTTGACTTTGTTTTTGTTTTTCTGGATCATTGGTGGTTAAATCTGGAGATATCACACTCCAAGTAAGCCCCTTGTCCATAGATTTATGCACAAATTGGCTCCCAAAATAAATGGTACTTGCATCAAATGGATCAATATTAATGGCGCTATTCCAGTTAAATCTGAGGGTAACATCTGGATCTTGGTGGGTTGGTTTTACCGTGTAGTTGTTTCCGGTTTGATGATCATACCTGCTAACAGAGCCTTGCTGGCTCATACTCCAGCCGTAGCGGCTATCATCCCTGTCTGGGACAACATCAAATCCATCACCAAAACTTATTTCTTGCCAATAGCTGTTTCTTATGCCTTGGTCTTTCCAAACATAGGCAGGACCTCTCCAGCTACCATTATCTTGCATACCACCGTATACATTGTACGGAAACTCATTATCTACATTGATATGATAAAATTGAGCTACAGGTATATTGCCAATAAAGCGCCAGGTTTTTCCTCCATCTCTGGTAATATTCATGCCACCATCATTACCGTCTATCATAAAATTTCCGTTGCTTGGATGTATCCACCAAGCGTGATGATCTGGATGTACTCCGTTATCCACACCATAGGCAGGCATAAGTTGTTTAAAGTTTTTACCTCCATCTTCACTTACATTAACATAGGTAAACACAGAATACACTCTATTTTCATTTTGAGGGTCTACAAATATATCACTGTAATAAAAAGGTCTGTTTCCAATATCGCTTTTATCATTGGTCTTTGTCCAGGTAAATCCTGCGTCTGTACTTTTATACAGCGCATTTTTTTTGGCCTCTACCAAGGCGTATATTATATTTGGTTTGTTTGGGGCTATGGCAAGGCCAATGCGCCCAAGGTCTCCCTCTGGCAGCCCGTCTTTGTGAGTGCGCTCTTCCCAGGTTGCACCACCATTGTGAGTTATGAAAATTCCAGAACCTTCTCCTCCAGATGTAAAAAACCAAGGATCTCTTTTATGCTCCCACATGGCAACAATAATCTTGTTTGGGTTTGTGGGGTCCATGACCATATCAGCAACACCCGTTTTGTTGTTCTGAAATAAAATTTGTTTCCATGATTTCCCTCCATCGGTAGTTTTATAAACACCGCGCTGCTCATGTTCACCCCAAGGAGAACCAATAGCGCCAACATACACTGTATCTGGATTGCTTGGGTCTATGAGTATTTTATGAATATGCCTTGTTTTCTCCAAACCCATGGAGTTCCAGGAGTGGCCACCGTCTATGGATTTATAAACACCATAGCCGCCGTTTAGACTATTTCTTGGGTTTCCCTCTCCAGTACCAACCCAAATCACGGCGGGGTTAGATTGTTGAATTGCAAGGGCTCCAATAGAGGCTGTTTTTTCATTGTCAAAAATAGGTTTCCAAGTAATGCCACCACTGTTAGATTTCCATAAACCACCAGAGGCCGTACCTACATACATTACCTCTGGGTTATTGAGAACAACATCTATAGCCGTAACACGGCCAGACATGCCTCCAGGGCCTATATTTCTTGGCTCCAGATCTTGTAAGTAATTAATAGGTAATTCTTGAGATAATAGCGTGGCTGAGATGCAAATAAGCAACAATAATAGACTTTTTTTCATGGCTAGGTTTTCCTTTAAATATAAGTACTAAATATAAACAAGCAAAACGTGATACTTGCCATTGATTTCTTAAAATACACTTAAATTTTTGGACGTTATTTCTATGGATTTTTTAATAGCAGTTTAACGTTTGTGTTTTTTAAATATACAGAATAAGCCGTAATTTTATAATCATGAATAAACCCTCAAAGCATACACCATTACAGCACCAAAAATCTGGATTTATATTCACTAAACACAGTGCAAAACAGGAATCTATCTTTGATCGTTTATTTGGTGTTTTTCAAGAACTCATAACCCATACCTCTGGTGATTTTGATGAAGCTATAGATTGGTTGCGCCAGCTAGATCAAGAGTATGAGATTACCACAGATGAGTATACCATTGATGATTTTATTCAAGAATTGAAAGATCGCGGCTTTATAAGAGAAGAGTTTGAGCAAGATGGAACCAATGGACCTGGACAAGGTGATGGAAAACTATCTATTACAGAAAAATTAGAAAGATCTTTAAGAAAACGTGCCCTAGAGCAAATCTTTGGAAACATCAAACGTTCTGGGCAAGGAAATCATAAAACCAAACAACTTGGCACTGGTGATGAACAATCTGGTGATTTTAGGCAGTATCAATTTGGTGATGCCATGGATCAAATCTCCATGACCGAAAGTATTAAAAATGCCCAAATAAATAACGGTATTGGAGATTTCCGACTAACAGAAAATGATCTTGTAGTAGAGGAGTCTATGCATAAATCTCAAATGAGTACCGTACTTATGATAGATATTAGCCATTCTATGATTTTGTACGGAGAGGATAGAATTACTCCTGCAAAAAAAGTAGCCATGGCCCTCAGTGAACTAATTACCACCAGATACCCCAAGGACACCCTTGATATTTTAGTCTTTGGTAATGATGCCTGGCCTATTAAAATAAAAGATTTACCCTATCTAACTGTAGGGCCTTACCATACCAATACTGTGGCAGGATTACAATTGGCTATGGATATGCTCAGAAGAAAAAGAAATACCAACAAACAAATTTTCATGATCACAGATGGTAAACCAAGTTGTTTGCGTTTGCCCGATGGAACATACTATAAAAACAGTAATGGTCTAGATGAGCATATTGTAAATAAATGTTATATGATGGCCGCCCAGGCAAGAAAATTGCATATTCCTATCACTACATTTATGATTGCTAGTGACCCATATTTGCAACAATTTGTAGATCAATTCACTCAGGCCAATCAAGGAAAATCTTTTTATACTGGTTTGCAAGGGCTGGGAGAAATGATTTTTACAGATTACGAAACCAATAGAAAACGAAACCTAAGATAATAGCATACAAATAGCTTGTTTTAGTTTATAAATTATAAATAGCACACCCACACATAACATATATGGAAATACAAAATAGTACAACTTTCGGAGCCCTTAAAAAATCTGGATACCAATACAAATCAATCAAAGAAGAATTGCGTAGTAATCTATTGCTAAAGTTAACAAAAAAGCAAACCGTGTTTGAGGGCATACACGGCTATGAGTATACGGTTGTCCCAGAGCTGGAACGCGCCATTTTATCAAAGCACAACATTAACTTACTGGGGCTTCGTGGGCAAGCAAAAACTCGTTTGGCAAGACAAATGGTTACCCTTTTGGATGAATATATACCCGTAGTTGCAGGTAGTGAAATAAATGACGACCCTTTTAAACCTATTTCTAGATTTGCACAAAATTTAATTTCAGAGAAAGGAGATGATACTCCTATTACTTGGCTACATAGAGATATGCGCTTTTCTGAAAAATTAGCGACTCCAGATGTTACCGTTGCAGATATTATTGGTGATGTAGATCCTATAAAGGCTGCAAATTTAAAATTGAGTTATGCTGATGACAGAGTGATACATTTTGGTATGATACCAAGAGCCAACAGGTGTATTTTTGTTATTAACGAATTACCCGATTTGCAAGCCCGTATCCAAGTTGCCCTTTTTAATATATTACAAGAAGGAGATGTTCAAATTAGAGGTTTTGCCTTACGGTTGCCCCTAGATATTCAATTTGTGTTTACGGCAAACCCAGAAGATTACACCAACAGAGGTAGTATCGTAACACCGCTTAAAGACAGAATAGGTTCCCAGATATTAACCCATTATCCGCAGACTTTAGAGACTGCCAGAATTATCACAGCCCAAGAAACTGCAGCCGCAGCCGCAGAGAAAGAAAATGTATATGTTCCAGAGTTGGCAAAAGACATATTAGAACAAATTAGTTTTGAGGCTCGTGAGAGTGAATTTATAGACTCAAAAAGTGGTGTTAGCGCTAGATTGAGTATTACTGCATTTCAAAACTTACTTAGTACCGCAGAGCGCAGGGGTTTAAATAATGGAAATCCAGAAACAGCTGTTCGGTTGAGTGATTTTTTAGGAGTCATACCCTCTATTACAGGTAAAGTAGAATTGGTGTATGAAGGCGAGCAGGAAGGGGCCAATGAAGTGGCCAAGCAATTAATTGCAGATGCTGTGAAAACTCAATTTTTACTTTATTTTCCTAAGATAGAAAAGCTGCAAAAACAAGATGACAAAGACCCTTATCATGAACTTGTAAATTGGTTCTTTGAGCAATCTAGCTTTGAGCTTCTTGATACTTTAGATGATCAAGAGTATCAATTACAGTTGGATAGAATAGAGCCTCTCGATGATTTAATACATACCTACGCTCCTCAAATCTCCAATGATGATATTCCATTTATGAAAGAATTTATTTTATGGGCACTGGTAGAACTAAAAAAGTTGAGTAAATACAACTTAACAGATGGTGTTAGGTTTAAAGATATGTATGGCGGGTATATAAGTGGTTTGTAAAATAATCTAGTTATAAAATAAAAATCTCGATAGGCTACTATCGAGATTTTTTTATGGTGATATATCCGCTACAATAAAAACCTTATCTAGATAGATTTATTACCTCAAGGGCTGCGCGCTCACCTGCAATCATTGCGGCGTTTAAAGAACCGTTTAACTGCGTATCTCCTGCAAGAAATATAGTTTCTGTAAGTCTTGTCTCAGAGGGTAGCATTTCATACTGTATGTCTTGTAGTTTTGGCAAAGCCATTGGTATGTTATACTGTTTTATAAAAGTGCAATAATCTATATTACATAGTTCTTTCAGCTCTTTTTGAACCTCTGTAACTAGCTGCTTATTTGTTAGGTTTTGTCTGTCTATAACTGTAACCGATAGAAGCTCTTTTGTTGCTGTAGCACTTGTTTGTAGACTTGTATGATAAAAGATATTATTTATAAGTGCATTGTGCATTGCGATAAGACCAATTAATGGTTTTTTAATCTCTCTCTTTGCTACCTCAAAATAAAGGGTGTCACAAGATTTCCATAGCGTAGCTTGGTTTTTTAAATTAGAAACCAGCCCACTGGCCTGGGTTGCAATAATTGTAAAGTTGCTTTTTAGGGTCTCTCCAGATTCAAGTATAATACTACCGTTTTCTACACTTTTTACCTTTGTATTAAAGACGCAAGTTGTGTTTTTTAATTTCTCAAACAATTGTTTGGGTATGGCCTGTATGCCATCCTTTGGCAAGGCGGCATTCCCTTCTCCAAACATTTTGTAAACAAACTCAAACATTCTGCTGGAGGTTTCTAATTTGTTTTCAAGAAAAATTCCGCTAAAAAAAGGGATGAAGAAATCTGTTATTATAGTTTCAGAAAATCCAATATTTTCCAGATACGCAAGTGTTGTTTGTTCTTTTTCAGCAAATATGTTTTGAATTGATTTTTTCTTCAACCTTCTGTTTAAAGCTAGTATTTTAATTTTGTCATTTACAGTTCCAATTCCAGAGAATAGGGTAGGTAGTAAAAGTGATAGGTTTCTTAAAGGATCTCCAATAATTTTTTGTTTTCCATTTTTAAATATAGCAGATCCAGGTAAAAACTCTTGCAATGCCAAGGCATCAAAGTCTAGGTATTTTTTTGCAGCCGGATAGGCAGTTAATAAGACTTGGAACCCATGATCTAGGCTATATCCATCTACCACATCTGTTTTTACTCTCCCGCCAAGTCTATCTGTGGCTTCAATTATTGTAGCCGATAGCCCGTATTCTTCTAAAACCCTAGCAGCAATTAATCCACTAATTCCTCCTCCTATGATATGTATGGATGGTGATTTTTGTTTCATGGTTTGCTGTTAAGAGATATTTAAGATTTTAAAAAGCAAAAATATTGTTTTATTGATAGTTAAAAACAATGTTTAACGTTTTGTAAGGTAAATTAGAGGAATATTACAGATACATTTACCATATAAAATTTGTACCAACATGAATAAAATAGCTATTGTACGTTGCGAGCACTTTAATGCCGCACACCGTTTACATAATAAGAATTGGAGCGATCAAAAAAACAAAGATGTTTTTGGAAAATGTAACAACCCAAATTATCATGGGCATAATTACGACCTTGAGGTTAAAGTGATTGGAGATTGTGATCCAGAAACAGGGTATGTGATAGACACGAAAATATTGTCTGACCTAATAAAGAAATATGTACTAGATAGGTATGACCATAAAAATCTAAATCTAGACACCCAAGAGTTTAAGGATGTAAATCCAACGGCAGAAAATATTGCTATCTCTATTTACAACTTGCTTAAACCCAAATTGGCTTCTGATTTGGAACTTAAAATCAAGCTCTATGAAACACCAAGAAACTTTGTTGAGTATCCTTATTAACAAAAAATAGTTTCTTTTTTTTAAAAACAACCTCATGAATTTAGATATACCAAATAAAAACCGCCTGTATTCACAAGATACATCTGCACCCTCTATGTATGACATAGCTATTGACACCATAGATGGTAATGCTATTGATTTTTCTTCTTTTAAAGGAAAAAAGATACTCTTTGTGAATGTTGCCTCTAAGTGCGGCTTCACAAAACAGTATAAGGAATTACAGAAGTTAAGTGATACCTATAAAGATACCCTGGTTGTTGTTGGAGTGCCTTGTAATCAATTCGGGAAACAAGAACCTGGTGATGCTGCTGAGATACAAAATTTTTGCCAAGCTAATTATGGGTTGACATTTTTAGTCACAGAAAAAGTTGATGTAAAAGGGGCAAATCAACACCCTTTATATACCTTCCTTACCTGTGAGATTTTAAACGGTAAAAGAGATTCTACCGTAAAATGGAATTTTCAGAAGTACATTGTTAGTGACAAAGGAACATTGATAGACCACTATTATTCTATAACAAGCCCACTAAGTAAAAAAATAACCAAGCACTTGTAGTATACTACGCTAACCCATCTAGATATAGCATCGCATTTTCTTGATGGGTTTGTTGTTTTTCTTGGGGCATTTTATCATACATACGAACTAGCATTCCAAGGCGAGGGTTTGACAAGAAAAACGCTCTGTGTGTATTCATAAATCTCCAAAATAGGCCATCCCATGTGGCTTGCCAATCACCTTTTTTATAGTTGCTCATTTTTATGATGTAGTTACTGCCACTAATATAGGGTTTGGTAGCCATTAGTCCTCCATCTGCGTATTGACTCATACCATACACATTGGTAACCATTACCCAGTCATAGGAGTCTATAAATAGTTCCATAAACCAGCGGTATACTTCATCTGGATCAAACTCACATAACATCATGAAGTTTCCTAAAATCATTAGCCGTTCTATGTGGTTGCAATATCCTGTCTCTAGTATTTTTTTAATTGTTTGATCTATGGGAGCAATGCCCGTTGTGCCGTCATAGAAAGATGCGGGTATTTTCTTTTTAAAATTCCAATAATTGGTGGTGCGCTCATCGCTACCTCTAGATTCATAAATACCTCGTATAAATTCTCTCCACCCAATAATTTGACGTACAAAGCCCTCTGTAGAGTTTATAGGCACCTTATTTTTTTCAGCAAAATCTAAACAGGAATCAATAATTTCTGTGGGAGTAATTAAACCCACATTAAGCATTGGAGTTAATACGCTATGATTTAAAATAGAGTTTTCTGCAACTATTGCATCTTCATATACCCCAAATTCCATAAAACGTTGCTCGAAAAATTGTTGTAACCAAGATTTTGTAGCTTCAAAACTAGTAGGGTATAAGGCATATGGAGTAAGACTTCCTAAATGCTTAGAAAAATGAGTGTTTACATACTGTGTTGCCTCTATAGTGTAAGAGTCAAGATCTGGAAATGAAATGGCTGGTGGCACTTTTTTTGCTGGATATTTCTTTCTGTTTTCTGTATCATAGGTCCATTTGCCTCCCATTGGCTTAGCCTCTGGATCCATTAGTATGTTTCGCTTTTTTCGTTGCTCTTTGTAAAAAGTTGTTTGGTGGTATTTCTTTTTATGCTTTCCAAAAAATGGGATCAAGTCTTCTTTTGTGTTTAAAAACAGTGGGTTTTCCATTGTTTTAAAAGAGATACCTAAAGTTTTACACCCTTCTTGAATTCTTTTGTTAAGCCAGTTATCTGTTGGGTCTATATAGTTTATGTGGCTAATGCCTTGTTTTTTTAACGCTGGTAGTAGCTCCCTTATATCTGAAATTTTTTGGATAGATTCTACGTAGGTAACCTCCCTGTTTTTCTCTTTTGTAAGAAAATCTGCATAGCGCTTCATGGTTGCTCTATGGAAGGCTATTTTTTGTTTATGGAAAGGATATTGTTTAAAAAACAAATACTCTTCAACTAGGTAGATAGGCGCATCTGTATCAAAAAGAGGTGACTCCTTAAATAGTTGGTGCGGAAATATAAGATGGATCTGTTTCATTTGTTTGAGCTGCAGCGTTTACTACAATATTTTACGTGTTCCCAGTTTTTCTCCCATTTTTTACGCCAAGAAAAGGGAAGCTTACACACTGTGCATATTTTTTGAGGGAGATGTTGTTTTTTCATTCTTAAAACTTAGGTAATTCTTCTACTCTAGCGTATGGAAATTGTGCTATTTTTTTTAAAGCATAATAACTGTTAAGCCCAGAGATGCCAACGCTATTGCTAGCCTGCAAGTCTATATCATCATCAACCATCGCACTATCATCGATAATTAGTTTTTGTATTTCACCAATTACCATCACCGTGCCATTGTGTTTGATTTCTAATGTTTCAATAAACTGCATCCCCATTTTAAAGGTACTTTGTTTTACAAAAGGGGCCAAGATGTCTTTGTGGTACTCTTGGGTGAGCCCGCAGTGTTCAAATTCTGACTCTTCTTGGCTAAATTTAGCTGAGGTATAGTGCGCGTTTTTTACAAAACTAGGATGTATATGATTTATGGTATAAGATCCGTTTTCTTGAATGTTTCTTAGCGTGTGTCCTACCTCAGGGGTTTGAGGCCTTGAAATAAACCCTAGTAAAGCTGGATTGCTACCCAGATGTACCACTGAGCTGAAGATGGCTAGATTTGATATTTTAGAATCACTAATACTCCCTATAAGGTTTGCAGGTTTTATACCAGTAACAGCATTAATTATTTTTAGCCTACTTATGCGGTCTAGGTGCTCAATATCTTTTTTAGTGTAAATCATTGTGTTTTTTATTTACATGTGTTTGCAATATTTTCTTTTTCTCTTTTTGTACCGCAGGGTGCTTTTTATGTCCCCATATTTTATCTCTAGCCGTAGCAGCGCTTTGTTGCAAATCTACAATAGGAAAAGGATACTGCTCACCAATATACACATTACAAAAGGTTTGCTCCATAGAAGACATTTTCCAAGGTTCATGTATAAAGGCAAGAGGTACATTGGCTAGCTCTGGCACCCATTTTTTTATAAAGACGCCCTCTGGATCATGCTCTTGAGAGTTTTTAACAGGATTGTAAAGCCGTACGGTATTAATACCCGTGGTACCCGCTTGCATCTGGAATTGTGGGTAATGAATACCTGGCTCATAATCTAAAAACTGTCTTGCTAGGTGGTAAGTGCCCTCTCGCCAATCTTGATCTAGGTTCATGGTTAAGAAAGAAACTACCATGGCGCGCATTCTAAAATTTATCCATCCAGTTTCTTCTACCGCTCGCATACATGCATCTATTAAAGGGATTCCTGTATTCCCTGTTTTCCAGGCTTTAATGAAAACATCATTTTTTGTGTGCTCTAAAAGCTCATAACCACTATTTATACAATGGGTTTCATAACTGCAGTCTACCTCAAATTTTTGTATGAAATGACAATGCCAATGCAACCTGGTAAGCATGGCAGAAAATGCTTTGCTGTTTTTTGTGCCAGATGGGTGAGTACCTATGTATTGAAATGCCTGTTTAACACTCATGTTTCCCCAAGCCAAATAAGGAGATAGCCTACTGCAGCTTAGCCTACTTTGAGCGGGCTTTGAAATATGTTTTTGGTAATTAAATCCTCTTTTTTCTGCAAATGATTTTATATAACGCCATGCATTACCCTCTCCAGCTGGTTGGTAGTATTTTGAGTAGTCTTTAAGTTTTGATTCCAATTTTTCAGGAAGTAGGAAAGGATGCGATAACGGTTTCTGACTTGTTATAGAGAAATTATTTTGCAGCACCGGTGTGTGCATTTTTGCTTGCCATTGTTTGCTCCAATCAATTCTGTTTTTAATACCTCTTAAAATACCATCGCGTTGAAATTCTTCCCAGCAAATATCATTTGTTTTTGCAAAAGAGGCTACCTTATTATCACGCTGCCAGGTTATTTTTGTACCACTTTCTCTATAGCTATATATGTGTTGTATATCAAAAATGCTGCTTAGGTGTTCAAAAATAGCTTCTGCAGATCCGTAGAAAACATCTACAGATCTATTAAAAGGGGCTAGGGTTTTATTTATGGCCTTAATAGAGTGGTATATAAACTGCAGGTGGCGATCACTGGTATCTGGGTAGGTAATTATACTAGGCTCGAAAAAATAAACAATACGGTAGTCTATATTGGCATTTTCTGCACAAGAAAACCCCTGGTGATCTTGAGTGCGAAGATCACGCTTAAGCCAGACAATATTGATTGGCTTTGTGCTCAATAGGTAATTTGTTTTTTACATTTTTTCCAATACCCAAAAAATGAAGGGAAGTAACCCTTGACATCAAACATCCAATCTCTAGGGTCTTGCGTTCCTTTGTAATGCTTGTTTAAAGGATGTTCTTTAAAAAATAAGTTTGTTAGGCCATACTGCTGTTGCAAACTAGAAAATTCACCTACATAAATTTGAATGTTTGGTATGTTTTGATGTGCAAGGTCTAAAATGAAATCAAGGGTTTTTTGTGACACAGGATATTTGTCAAAACAAGAGGGCTCTAATAGCAAAATTCTGTTTGCAGAGATATCCTCTTTCCAGAGGGGATCAAGATTATACATCGTATAAATACAACTTGGCAGGTGCTGCGCTATTTTAATTGGGCCTTTATTTGGCAGGGGTGTTTTTAATACAAAAGGGCTTGTCTGTTTTAAAACCTCTGGAACAGCCATATCACTAAAAGCCTCATAGGGTATATCTAGAAAAGTGTCTTTTTGATTGGTAAAACAATAGGTATTAATGTTTTCTTGATTGGCTATATACTTTTTATTGGCATTTGCTCCCGCTACCCATTGCCAGCTTAGTGCATTGCTTGCCCAATCTGCATCTAGTAGGTGGTAATACATCCATTTTGCAGGAGTTTTCCAATGGCTGCGGCCCATATTGCATGAAATTGCAGCTATATACATCCTGAGGTGGTTATGCAGGTATCCCGTTTTGTAAAACTCTTGTATGGCGCTATCTATAGCATTTATACCTGTGGCAGCCTTCAAGATTGCTTTTGGCACTTCTGTATTTGATACAGGTACTTGAGTGTGCTTTATGTCTTGGTTTATGGCCTCCCCTTTGGCAATCCATACTTGTTGCCAGTAATCTCGCCAGGCTAGTTCTTGAATAAATTTTTCTGCCTGCTGGGGATGGTGCCCTTTTTTTAAAATTTCGTCAAAAATAAATTTTGTAGAAATAACACCTCTAGAGATGTAGGGAGACAAATAGGATACAGCGCCATCTATATAGTTTCTAGAGGCTCTGTATTTTAAAGGATCTATGGCGTCAATGCGTTTGAGAATCTCTTTATATGATGTTGGAAAGGTGAGCGTTTTATCTTCAGGTAATTTCATTTAACGCTTACTTATCTTGTTGCCAGAGATGGCTTTTTGTCTAGAGCATTTAAAACGTGTAATGTCTTGGTTTCTTTTTTTAAGATGCTTTTGACTCACACCACTATTTACACGTTTTCTCCAACGCTTAAAACTTGATTCCTTAAGGTTTCCACGCATTACTTTAATGACCTCCTTTTCTGGAAGCCCAAATTGAAATAGTATGGCCTCAAAGGGTGTGCGGTCTTCCCAGGCCATTTCTATGATACGGTCAAGTTCTCTTTCAGTAAAAGTGTCGCTGGCTGTAGCCATATTTATGAAGGTGTTTTTGCTAACGATTCTAGTTTTTTCATTACCTGTTCTGCCTCATAGGCTTTTTGATCACTAGCTTTTCTGTTTGTTTTGGAAAGATCAAAAGATTCTTTAGTGAGTTTTTGATAGGCTTCCTCTAGGGTCTGTTTTTCTGATTTCTTTTTAAAAAGTCCAAACATGTATCTATGGTTTTATAGTTTATTTAGCGCTTTTGCTACATGGTAAAAATAAATAATGTTTCATGGTTTAATGTTAAAGTTAAACAAAAATAACAAGCTCTTTTTATTTTTTATAATTCTCATAATTCGATATATAAATTATAGATTATCAAAATATATTAGTTCTTTATTATTTATTGTTTAAATTACACCCTTAATTATCAAATAAATTAGTTTCAAAACAAACCGTTACATTATGAAAAAAACCATACTTTTTATTACCCTTTTTGCTTGTGCAACTATGGTAAACGCTCAGGATTATCTGGATATTCTTAAAGTCTCTCACTCGCAGGCTACCCTTGGAAATGTTATTGATTCACTGGAGACAGATGTTAGCAACACCAACATTGAACTCTACATGCCCATACCAATTACTCAAAAGGCTGTTATTCTTGCAGGTTTTACCTATGAAAAGACAGGCCTAGGTAATATGTTTTTTGATTTTGGTGAAGCACAGTATGATTTTGTGGATGGAAGCAAGAATTTAATCATGACAAGATTTAATCTAGGTATGAAGATCAAACATGGTAACAACTGGAGTGGAACCTATGTAGCCCTTCCAAAACTTGCCTCAGATTTTAGCAATCTTGGAGCAGATGATTTCCAGATCGGTGGTCTTGCACTATTAGAAAAAAAATATTCTAGTAGAAAGGTTCTTAAATTTGGAGCTTATGTATCATCAGAAAATTTTGGAACTACCGTTACACCAATTATTGGTCTTTGGTACAAATCAAAAAATGGTAAGTTTTATGTAAATGCCACTCTGCCAATACGAGCAGATGTAAACTATTCTTTGACAGATGCCTTTAGTTTGGGAGCTAACTTGCTATCTTCAGTTAAATCTTATAACCTTTCTAATGAAAGAAATTCAGATTTTTATGTACAAGAAGAGTCTATTCGACTCTCTGCCTTTGCAGCCTACGGATTTTTAAATGATATGTTTATTGTACGTGCAAGAGTTGGTCTTGATACTACAGATTATGCTCTTTATGATAAAAATGCCGCAAGTGTTGTACAAGTACTTACAAAACAAATCGGTAACAGAAAAGACACAGATAGAAGAAACTCAGAGTTTGCTGCAGCTCCTTTTGTTGGTATAGATCTAATGTTTAGACTTGGTTTATAAAATAAATTTTAACCTCATCCTTTCTTGCAAAGCTTGAGGTTATTATTAAAATATACCAAGCATAAAAATCCCGCATCCTATTTGGATCCGGGATTTTTAATATTTATAAATGCTCTTTAGTATTAATGTGTAATATTATTGAACAAGCACTTTTAAAACCTGATGGGCAGTATCCTGAGATTTTAAAACTACTAGATACACGGCCGCTTTATAGCTTGAAAGGTTTAAAGGCAGTGTGTTTTGATGGTTTAAATTAAACCGCTGCAATAGTTGTCCCGTAAGGTTATAGACATCCAGTGTGATAAATGGCTCAATATTAATTACAGAAAATTCGTTTACTATTGGGCTACTAATAACTTTAGTGTTATTTATAGTTGTTTGGATTAGTGGTTTGTCTAGAATAATGTCTTCACAATCTTCAATAATATCTAGATCTGCATAAAAAGAGACTCCGTCTTTAAACATGCAAGCTACTCTTCCTGCCGAATTAACATTAGGGTCTCCACCCGGAGCGTTAATTAGCGATAGTGAACCAACACCCTCTACCCAAATTGCATCGTTTTCACTGATTGTATTGGAGGCAGCCGGAGATAAATAAAAATGACGGTATAGGTTTGAGTCAACTAGAGGAAGCAGTGTAATTGCATCCACTTTATAGTAACCTGCATCCTCGATAAAAGGAGAAGCAGGGTTTTTAATATCTATAGAGTCTCCAACCCCAAGGGAGAAGTCGTAGAGAAGATAATCTCTAATGCCACTTGGCAGAATGGTTTTTAAGTATACTTTTTTTTCTGTAACATCTTCTCTGAGTAAAAACCCTCTAGATATGAAATGATATCCATCAAGCACTTTATAATTTATTGCATCTACGATGGTGTCTCCATTTGTATAATATACATCAGTAGAGCAGCCACTAAAACAATACCGAACACTCCATTGGTTGTAAGTATCTAGTAATGGTGTGTACTCTTGACAAACCGCAAGATTAGATAGAAACAATAAAAGTATGTACAGTGGTTTTTTCATATAATTAGTAAATGTATGTAATGTTTATGTTGTTTGTTGTTAAAGTGAAATTAAATAAGTGTGGCACAGCAAAAAAATAACTTGGGCCTGGCAGTAGTAAGCACCAAGTTAGAAGAGCCAGATGCTGCTTGTTATATTGTTAGAAAATATGTAGCAGAGGTAATTAAAGCCCTGGAGTAATAAGCTTTATTTTAAATGATGTAAATTAAAACACACGCAATAATTGAACTAATTGCCCCTAGAATTTGATATTTGGAAAGATGTTCTTTAAATAAAATAATTGCTATACACATGCCACCAATAGGATGGAAATTAGAAATTAAATTTACTTTATACACCTGTAAAACAGTATAGCTGTAAAAAAACAAAATAACTGCTATTGCTGATAATAAACTCAAAAGAATTATTTTAACATCATAGTAAATCTTTAAGTCAATTTTCGTTTTTTTTGTATAAAACCCAATGCAAAAAAATAAAATTAATATGATTGCTTCTTGAATAAATATAGTTGTTTGATAACCAATTTTTTCAATGGGTATTCCTGCTAAAGGGTATGCAATGCCAAAACACAATGAGGCCAATAACCCATATTTAATTCCTTTTCTTAGATTGAAATTAAATCCATTAAAGCACATAACAGTAAAAATGGAAAGTCCTATTTGAATGCAATAGTATTTCCAAACAATAGGCTCTTTAAAGAGTATAAAAGACACAGATTGAGAAATTAATAGTGTAAATATGTTTAGAAAAAGCACATTGGTTGTTGTTTCTGTTTTAAAGGCTTTTACTAAAAAATAAAGACCTACACCAGCAATTAATCCACTCAAAAGGGCAATACCAATCATTGGTATGTTTATCTGGTGAGATGAAGTGCTGCTAATAAAGTAAAGACCCAACAATACCGTTGTTAGAAGTGTTCTGTGCAGTAAAACCTTCATATGGCCATGGATGAGTATACAAGGCCTCCAAAGTGCATCTGTAACTCCCATAAAAAATACACCTAGAATTGCTGTTATCATGATTTGAAATAGTTGTTTAGATACGCTTCATTGAAAAAAGAAGGGTAGAAGTTTTTTGCACCTTCTAGATATTGATTTTTGTAAGAAATCTTGTTTGTTTTTGACGTATGGTATTTAAGAATGTAAACGTATTGCAGCATTAAAGTCTCATAGTTTCTGGGGAAATTATCAAATGATACTGATTTTTGCCATAGTTGTAAACTCTCAAAATCTTGGCGGAACATAAACAACAGCATAACCATTAGGCCGTATTGTTCATAATGTTCAAATTTATAATAGTTACTGTAGTTTGTTTTGATTTTAAATTTTTCTGAAATCCAAGTCATAACTTCAAAATTTCTTGTAATTATAGCTGTGGTTATTAATTCAAAATAATAATCAATGTCGGTTTCGCTATCGCTATTAGTAGGTATTTGGTGTTGGTAGTTGTTCATTATTTTAGACAAGTCTTTGGACTCATAAAATAATTCTTGAGAAATAATTCTACCCTTTAGTATAGGATGAAAACTTGCATTTGGTACTAGTTTAAAAAAATGATTTGGGCTTTCTTTATTAAGGTACATCTTCAAATTTAAAACACCTCTACAAAACTTTGCCCAACTACCACCTCCAAATACGTTGGTATCTTTGTTTACTCGTGCAAGAA
>ERZ887849.650-NODE-650-length-36543-cov-10.820215_pt1 | contig 36543 bp, 40 predicted proteins | sample MGYA00521267_ERZ887849 | MGnify/ENA primary metagenome ERZ887849 (study PRJEB32303, sample SAMEA104408601) | aquatic metagenome | biome: Brackish water; feature: Pelagic; material: water | place: Baltic Sea | collected 2014-06-06T16:11:00 | depth 2,863 m ... | reverse complement strand
CTATATCGATAGAAACTTTAATAATTATGGATAAAATATTAAATTATAAAAATAAATTTGATAAGAGCATCAATGACCCCGTGTGGAAAATAACATCTCATCTTATTAATAAGTATTCTCCATTTCTAAATATCAATGTATTTCAATATAAAAAAATACTCAAGGAGTGTATTTTATGAGTTTTTTTAATTCAGATATAGTTAGATATGAAATGGAAGAAATAACCAAACTTCAGGAAGTTATATATGAAAATGTATTTAAATTTCCATTTATGTCTATGAAAGATAAAGAAGATCATATTGATATTTTACATAATCTTTTAGAAAAGCAAAAAATATTATATACTAGATTAAGTCTTTCTGAAGATTCTGAAGCTAAAGTAATGAAAGAAAAGATAATTGAATCGGCCATATCAATGGGCCTTTCCAAAAGCGTAGATATGAATATCTTATTTAATAAAATGTCCGAGATTATACAGTTAATGAAAACTCAAGTAAAAGAACCTTAATTTTGTAAAAACATGCATAACGATTTCACTAGAGGATATTCAACCTCAACAATGACCCTTCCTTTTTTTGTAAATAAACTTGGTCATGATCTATTAGGACTTCAAATTGGAGTTGCAGAAGGTGTATGTACTTCTAATCTTTTGCAATGTTGCCCAACTATAAAAAAAATGGATCTTGTTGACTCGTATGAACCATATGAGGACTATATAGGATTTTCTAACGTAAAAAATAATCAACAATTTAGAGAATCTGTAGTAAAATCGACTGAAGTTAAAAAAATAAACTATGATTCTATTCCACTTACAAAAATTGTTCAAGAAGAATGTGATGAATTATATGATATTGCTCTAGAAAATCTTTTATATAGCGGGTATCTAGATTCAGTAGAATTTTTTAGAATGGACTCAGAAAAATTTTTGCAGACTGTAGAAAACAATACTTATGACTTTATTTTCTTAGATGCTCATTTAACTTATGAGCAAGTATACCGTGATATGGTAAATTGGACACCAAAGTTAAAGACCGGCGGGCTTCTTGCTATTCATGACTATTTTCACGTTGAAACATATCATGCAGTTCATGCATATAGAACTGATTTTAACATTGAAGATAAATTATATAGATTTCATAATGACGGTGTTGTTTGGTTTAAAGGTCTTAAAAATGGCCTAGCGGAAGTAAAACCAAACTGGATCTAAAACTTGACAATAAACAATTTTCTTGTTATGATATACGTGTCTTAAAGGCCAAATACAAATTAATCCGAGGTAATCTAATGAGTTTTTCAGATCTTAAAAAGCAATCTTCTCTTGGTTCTCTTACTCAAAAATTAGTAAAAGAAGTTGAGAAAATGAGTTCTAGTTCTTCTGGTTCCGATGATCGGTTCTGGAAACCAGAAATGGATAAAACAGGGAATGGATATGCTATAATTCGATTTCTCCCGTCACCAGATGGAGAAGATCTTCCATGGGTAAAAATGTACTCTCATGGATTTCAAGGTCCTGGTGGATGGTACATTGAAAATTCTTTAACTACAACGGGTCAAAAAGATCCAGTATCTGAGTATAACCGCGATCTCTGGAATAGTGGTACAGAAAAAGATAAAGAAACAGTTCGTAAACAGAAACGTAAACTATCGTATTATAGCAACATTTATGTTGTAAGTGATCCAAAAAATCCTCATAATGAAGGTAAAGTTCTTTTGTTTAAATACGGCAAAAAGATCTTTGATAAAATCATGGCGGCTATGCAACCTGAATTTGAAGATGAAAGTCCCATTAATCCTTTTGATTTTTGGCAGGGAGCAAACTTTAAACTTAAAATACGTAAAGTAGACGGATATTGGAATTATGATAAATCTGAATTTGATTCAGTAAGCATTATGAATAGTGATGATGATGTTCTGGAGTCTATTTGGAAAAAAGAATATTCTCTTTCTGCTTTAGTTGCTCCAGATCAATTTAAATCTTATGAAGAACTCGAAAAACGTCTAAAGCAAGTTCTTGGTCAAAAAAATCCTTCAAAGTCTATCGCAAGTCAAGAAGAAGAATTGGAATCATATACACAAGAATCTTCTAAGGAAAATAATGTTATGATGGAACTAGAAGAATCTTATAATCGAAGTAAGTCTTCTTCTTCACCTTCAACTATTAGTAATCTTACAGATGACGATGACGATCCTATCAGTTATTTTCAAAAACTTGCTGAAAGTTAATTAAAATATTAAAAGGGAGTTCTACTCCCTTTTTTATTCGGTAATTTTAATATCGTCAACTCTCTTAAGTGTTTTATTAATAAACTGTGTCCCACCTGATTTATATGGTAATTGTTCTTCAATATCCCTTAAAACTAGTCCCAAATAACGTTTTTTTAAAACAAATATAGTTCTTTTTTTATTTTCTAAATTATCTTCAAATTCATAGTTAGTAATTGGAGTTATTAAATTGACTGATCTTTCTACATCATCACCCAAATCTGGATCATAATATGATATTTTATAATCTTTATCTACTTTTAATCCTGCGGGTACTATAATATTGTTCAACACTGTTCTAATTTCTTTTGTTTCGTAGTGATGAATTACACTATAAATTGCCTCTTCTACATCATTTAATTGTGTACCCTTTACTGTAGTTCCATTAATTAAATCAAAATTCTTTTCCATACCTAAAATAGGACTATATTTTTCAATAAGATAGTTGTCATATGATTTTTGTGCTAGAGGCCATTCTGATTGTATATTGAGAATATTGTTGCATATTAATACTAACCAATCTAAAGTTTCATCATTGTAAAGTTTATATGCAACATTATCTGGTCTTTCATCTCCAACAATTTCATATTTATTGAAAAAAACTAAATTTTGAAATATATCATCTCTCAACTTTAATCGTTTAAATAAATTTTTGACTTTAACATATCTATTTAAAGTATCATTACCTCTAAAAATGTATTCTAAATCTGGTATGTTTTTGAAATATAGAGACATAATTACCACCCCATTCCAAGTAGGCCTTCTTCACTATCAGTATAATCTTGCTTATATATTGGACTTATTTCAGCAAAAGTCATATTCAATTCATAAGCAGTCATTGATTGGTCTTCAGCATAACTCATATATGAACCATCTGGAGTATAACTGACTGAAAAATCTTTAAGGGCGCACATTTTTATTCTATTTAAGTATGGATGATCCTCATTTTTAGATTTATATTTTAATTTAAAAATATTTGGTGCTAATAAAAATAATTCAGCATCTGATAATGATGGATGCATTTCAGTTTTAAACATTCTAATCATTTTTTTGATTGATTCTGCTTCTTTCTTTTCTCTTGGGGTCAGTCTAAATGTAAACGTAAAAGATCTTAATGTTGGTCCATTAAAGAGTAATTCTACGTTGTTATTAATAGCACCACCGATAGTTCTAGAAAGTAATCCAGGTGTTGATACAGCTTGTTGAGTAAAATAATTAGTTATCATTGCTTGCAGTTCAGGAGTACTATCCTTCTCCAACATGTTTTTAGCTATTTGAGTTAACCCACCACCAAAGGCGCCCACCGCAGCGCCAAGGCCCTGCGCTCCCGCCGCCCCAATAGTTCCGTATGCAAGATTGGCGAATTGTGCTGTGATTGGATTTAAATCTCCTTGCCCCCAATCTACAGCACAATTATCAACAATTCCTGTTTGAATTGGGAGAAAAACTGTGCCTTTTGGAGAACCTTGAATTCTATCATCCATTCTAGCAATATTGAATTTTCCAGCAGTTGCTTGGAGACCACTTTTTTTGTATTCAAATAGTTCTATTTGCAAATAATCTCTATCATCCAACCACTTTTCTGGATATTTAATAAGTCCATAGTCTGCTGTTTTTGGTCTAGTTATCTCTAAAAGTTTGCCCACCTGCTCAGGTGTTAATGAAGTTGAAGAGGTAGATGCATCGGGACTATCTAGTGTCGATGTTTGAGGGCCCGCAGCATCTCCGGCAGCAGGAGTTGCCGACGGCTGAGTTGCGCCAGCTGGTGGAGGTAATATTGGTGCAGATGGTGCCGCATTTGTTAAAGATCTGTATCCGGGAAGTTGGGCCAACGCAATTAATTCTCGATTTGGTACTGAATTTGGTCCACCAGAAACATTTGCTTGAGCTAATGCTAATGTATCTCTTCTTACATTCAAGTCTAAAGTATTTCTTTGCCCAGAATTTTGGCCTGCAAATATTTGATTATATAAAGATTGATTTTTTATAGTAGGTGTATTATTTGAAGCATTATATGAATATATTAGTCTATCTCCGGCACCAAAATTTGTTTCATATACATCATAGTTGCCATCAGATCTATTTGTAGTTACTCTAACATTTTGGTTTACTTGGCCAGTACCTTGAGATCTTCTCAGAGGTATAACTTGAGAATATCTTGTTGGATTGTTGGTGCCGAGAGACACCCAACCTTTAGGATTTGCCATTAGAAATCCTCTCTAATGAAAAACAAAAGAATCTGACTTATATTTCTTTTACTCGCCATTAGAATGAAAGATCTTTTATAATGTATTTATAATATTATTTGATACCTAATTCTTTTTCAGTAATTATTTTGAATATTAATCCATTATCTTCACAAAATTCTGTTGCGGCCTTCCATTTCGCAATATTTTTTTCATAAGTCAATGCTTCAGTAATATATGTTTTTTTTCTTTTATTTTTAGATTGAGTTGGCGGTTGAGTTTGTTTTTCTGGTTTGACTTCAATAATATATTTTTTAATCTTTCCACTAAGTTCTTTTACTTTAATAATAAAATCTGGAAAATATTTTCTCACTTTATTCGTAGTAGGATCAAAATATTGAATAAAAAATTCTTCGCTGCCCCACTCTATTACGTTAGAATTTTCATCACAATACTTCATAAAACGAAGTTCCCAACTACTTCTATAGATTATATTTTTATAATCTCCTATATATTTTTCATAATTTTTTGGAGTAAATCTGCCTTGATAATATTTTTCTCTCATATCCTAACTACATAATATATAAGAAAAATTATTTAGCAGTAAAATGTCCATAAGCGGATCTTCACCTCCAAAGCACTATACTATGGCGGAATTAAAATCCAAAGTTCTTAACAAAGGATTATCGCAAACTTCAGTATATCTTGTAAATATTTCTTCCCCAAACTCTGACATAACTAATTTTATAAAAGTTACTCGCGGACTTAATTATGATGGAGAAATACTTAATCTTTTATGTTGTGATGCTTCTCTTCCGGGAACTAGTTTAGCAACTCATGAGGTTAATAATGATCATTCTGGAGTTACTGAAAAAATGGCCTACAGAAGAATATATGATGATTCTATAGATCTATCATTTTATGTTGATGGTGAGTATAAAGTATTGTCTTATTTTGATTCATGGATGGATTATATTACTGGCCAAGGCATTACAAAGACTAGTGATCAATATATAAACAATGATGCTTATTATAGAATGATCTACCCTGTTAAATATAAAACTAATATATATTTAACAAAATTTGAAAAAGATTATAAACAATCTCAACAAGCATTATCATACGTATTTGTAGACGCATTTCCAACTAATGTAGTTTCTATGCCTATTTCTTATGAGTCATCTGACATTTTAAAATGTACGGTTTCTTTTTCATATACAAGATATGTGCGAAAATCTGGATTAATCAGTACCTCTGGGTATACTGCACCCTCAACTCCAACTTCACAGGCCGCCGCCAATTCTCCAGGAAATCCAGAATTACGAACAGCAGCTGCTGCCCCTGGTGGTAGTGTAGGTTCAGATGGATTCTATAATACTCCTGGAGGTGGTACTGGTACTTCAGTTGGTTCAGATGGATTTTTTAATACCCCTGGAGGTGGTACTGGTACTTCAATTGGTTCAGATGGATTTGTTAATATTTGAGTGATAAATAAGGTATATTAGTTTATTTTTTGAAAAAAATTATGCCTTTACCAAAAATTTCTACTCCAACATATGAGTTAGAATTGCCATCAACTGATCAAACCATAAAATTTAGACCATTTTTAGTCAGAGAAGAAAAGTTACTAGTATTAGCTTTAGAAAGTGAAGATATTAAGCAAATAACAACTGCAATAAAAACTGTAATAAAAAATTGCGTTCAAACAAAAAATATTAAAGTAGAAACCCTACCTACATTTGATATTGAATACTTATTTTTGAATATAAGAGGCAAATCTGTTGGAGAAGAAATTGAAGTGAATCTTCTTTGTCCAGACGATGAAGAGACTCAAGTTTCGGAGAAAATAAACATAGATGATATTAAAGTAAAAAAATTTGATGATCATTCCAATAAAATACAATTAGATGATTCATTGATTATGGAAATGAAGTATCCAGCATTGGATCAATTCATAAAAAGTAATTTTGATTTTTCCAGTAAGAATAATATGGATCAGTCGTTTGATTTAATTTCATCTTGTGTAGATAAGATTTACAACAATGAAGAAGTCTGGGCAGCTGCTGATTGCACAAAAAAAGAAATTATGGAATTTTTAGAAGATATGAATTCTCATCAATTTAAAGAAATTGAAAAATTCTTTGAAACAATGCCTAAATTATATCATGAACTTACTATAACAAATCCAAAAACTCAAGTAGAAAGTAAAATAGTTCTGGAAGGGCTATCAAGTTTTTTCGCTTAGGTATGATCCATATGGATCTACAAAATTATTATAAATTAACTTTTGCTTTAGTTCAATATCATAAATATTCATTATGGGAAGTTGAGAATATGATTCCTTGGGAAAGGGATGTATATGTTACTTTATTACAACAACATTTAGAAGAAGAAAAGGCAAAACAGAGTTCATAAAATGGAAGCATCAAACTATTCATCAACTGACTCAAAAACATCCTCAGAAGATGATCTTGTTGATGGTCAGATAGACCCTGAAATTTTAAAAATTCTTGGAATAGATGATGTTTTTGATTTAGATCAAGGTGACTATATGTCTCTTCTTAAAGAGAGAATACTAAAGGGTTCTTTTGATGAAAAAGAAAAATTATCTGAAGAAGATTTAGCAAAACTTGCTAATGAAAGAAAAAGAATAAGAGATAAAAAAGATATAAAATTCACATCTAAAAAATTAAACAAAGGTAGTTTTTTTAATACTAATTCGGAGCGAGAAAATCAAACTAATACAATTATAGATCCTAAAAAAATGCTTCCTCCTTCTGGAGGAATTGGCAAAAAAGATGATGAAAATGATGATGATCTAAAATCAGAACTGGAATCTTTAAAAAATTTTTTAAAAGTAGATTTATTTGATGCAATTAAAGATATTGGATCTATTGTAAAAAACATAGAATCCTTATTAGAGGATAGGAATAGTTTATTAAAAAAAGAAAGTGAAGGTGAAAGAAAGGATTCTGCTAAAAGTGGATTTAGAGGAAAAGAAGAAGAATTAGAAAATAAAAAGAAGGAATCTAAATTCGGAGGAATACTTTCTGCAGTAACAAAACCATTCACTAGTTTATTTGATACTATAAAAAACTTTTTAATGAATGTTTTAGTAGGAAGTTTACTGAATTGGTTATTATCAATATTTCAAGATCCTAGAAAATTATTACAACCAATTCAAGATTTACTTGATGGCATTTTTAATTTTTTCAATAATATAATCGATTGGATGGATAATACTTTTGTTAATCCTATTCGATACTTGATTGATGCAGTTAATAGTGGAATTAGTGGATTTATAAATGTATTAAATAATGCGTTAAGTTTAATTCCAGGTGCTTCTCCAATTGATGCACCTAAAATACCAAATATACCCGAACCACCAAAATTAGAATCTCCTGATATAGTAGGAAAAAATGATAATAAAAAAAATGGATCACCTACTTCCACTCAACCATTAAATAAGGGTGGATCACCTACTCCCACTCAACAATTAAATAAGGGTGGATCAGTAGTTGGTTTGAATAATAAAGATAAAAATATTACAAATAAAAATATATTAAACAATTTAATAGAAAAAAATCAAAGTGGAAATGTTACAAATCAAAATATATCAAACAATTTAACAGAAAAAAATGAAGAGCACAATGTTTATGATTCAATTTCTGATAAAGGAGGAAAAGTATCTCAAAATACTGGATTAACAATTAAGGGATTAGAACCAGATACTCAACTTACAGCACTTACAAAGGATGAATATGTATTAGTTCCTGGTGCAGCAAAAGCATTAGGAATTAGTAACTTAAATGCATTGAATGAAAAATATGCAGGTTCTTCCGCAAATAAAAATGTTTTTTCAACTTTAGGTAATGCGCAAGTTTTAAAAAAACAGGGCGGCGGCGGCATAGATTTATGGGGAATAAGTCCTTCTAGAAATTCCAAATTAAATCCTTCATCAAGCTATTCTGAAATTCCTGCGCACCATAGATCATATACCACTGAAGCTGGGTCACCAAGAGATTATGCTGTAGTTAAAACCGGAGTTAATCCAGCAGCACAACCAAATCATGGAAAAGGTTTAAATGTTGTTGCTGGTGTTTCTGGAAAGGTTTCTACTGCAGGATATCATGGAAATGCTGGAAATATGGTAGCAATAACTAATAATTCCGGAAAAAACATTATTAGATTATTGCATTTAGACAAAATAATGACGAGTGTAGGGTCAAATGTTAATCCAAATACAGTAATAGGAACTCAAGGAAATACTGGAACAGAAGATATTCACGTTCATGTTGATGGATCTCCTCAAGTTCATACTAATTGGATTCGATCTATGCTTGGAGGAAATTTTGCTACTGGAGATATGACAAATGGAGACCCTTCATCTTCCTCTGCTGCTGGTGCCGATTCTGGTTCTGATTCTAGTTCATATGATTTCACCAAGGCGGTTACTATATTAGGAGATCCTTCCAATCCAACTAATAAAGGATATTTAAAATTAAGTGATAATATTCAAAGTGATCAAGTTAACTTAAGAAATTCTATTTTAAAGGCACCATCTACTCCAAATATTCCTCCACCACCATCTTCACGGGGTGGAATTACAATGCTACCTATTCCACCAGCAACTAACCCTAATCCATCTGGTATTGCAAAATCTGGAGTATTGTCGGGAGGTCAAGGATCGAGTGTTCCTGGATTTTCTTCAGTAAATCTATCAGAAACTGCTCATATAGGTGCGGTTAGTTCTGTTTTTGGAGTAATGGAGAACTAATATGGCTTTACCCTTGTTAGCGATTGGTGGAGCATTAGTTAGAAGCGGTGCTGGTGCTGCGGTAAGTCAGACTGCTAAAGGTGCAATTAAAAATAATATTAAACAAAAAGCTCTTGGTGCTGCTAAATCTAAACTATTTGGATCTAAAAAGAAAAAAATATCTAAAGATAAACTTTTAGGAAAACCTGAAGGAGCATTGGTAAAATATAATGGAGATCAAGAATCCAGCAAAAAACCTTCTTCAATTATAAAAAGACCTGAATCTGGAATAACTTCTTTAAAAGCTTTAAAAAATAATGAAGAGACTGACGATTCTAAAAGTGTATCATCGCCTTTTGAATCAATCTTAAAAGAACTGAGTAATATTAAATCTTCTCTTGAAAATATCCAATCATCAATAAATTCAGAAATATCTTCTATATCTGATAAAATTAAACAGCAACGTGTAGCATCCTTTAAGCAGAAGGCTAAAGATAAGGAATCTAAACTAGAAGAAAAAGATGAAAAAGATGTTGATGAAAATGAAAAAGATGAAAAAAAAGAACCTCCAAGTATATTTGAAAGAATATTAAATTTCTTAGGCAATATTCTTATAGGATCATTGTTGAATTGGGGATTAAAGTATCTTCCTCAAATAACCGAAGCATTTAATGCTGTTATTGATGCCTTTCAAAATCCTCTAAAACGTTTAAAATTTGCAATAATAACTTTAACTACAGTTTTTCCCGGATTTACTAGAAAAGTATTAAGTTTTGGTAGAAAACTTTTTTTTGGCCCTGCAAGATTTATTGGTGGATTAATATTTAAAGCAGGATCACTAGTTAAAAACTTGTTTATAAAAGCAGGACGAGCAATTTTTAGCATTATTAAAGAACCTCTTAAAAAAATATTGGGACCAGCAGCCACTAATATTTTGAAGGGAATTAGTGGAGGAGTAGGATCTGTTGCTAAAAAGGGAGTTGCACGTGCAGCACCCAGGGCTGCCGCTGTGATCGGCGGCCGAGGCGCTGCTAAAGTTGTTAGTGGGACAACAAGTTCAATCGCAAAGACAGCACCTGCGGTATTTAAAAGATTAAAAACATTCTCTAAAGTATTAAAAAGTACACCGGTTATTGGTGCATTAATTGGACTTGGTATTGATCTTGCTCTGGGAGAACCTTTAGATCGAGCAATTGTCGGCGCGGCTGGTGCGGTTATCGGCGCGGCTACCGGAAAATTTCTGGGGACAATCGGTGCCGGGACGTTAGCTGCATCAACATTTGGTATTGGTGCCATAGCTGCCCCATTTATCATAGGTGCTTCTGGATTTATTGGAGCTGCGATTGGAGATTGGGCATCTAAGTCTTTTTATGACTATCTAAAGGGGAAAACAAGCGAAGCAGAATCTGAAGCTAAGAATGATGTTAAGGTTCAATCAGTAGCGAAGGGAGGAACAGTTAATCAAATAGAAGCAACTAGAAAAACTTCTGTTGAAAAAAGAAAATTTGTTGAAAGAAAAGTTCAAAGAATACCTACCTACGAAAAATCTTCGCGGTTTGACCAGAATTTTATAAAACAATCTAAAGAAAATATTTTTAAAGGAGAAAATAGTACAAAAAGATTTGTAAGAATATCAGATGCTTTTAGATCAATACCATTAGTTGGCGAAGTTATGAATTTGGGTATTGCTATTGGTATGGGTAAAAAAATAACAGATAGTGACGCTAGGTCTTCGGCAGATCAAATTGCTAATTCTATCGGTCTATCTATTCAAAATAATCAAATAAAGGGAATTGATCCTGATATGGCTGGAACAATTAGTATGGGATTAAGTCAATGGGCAAGAAATGAAATTCTTAATCAATTGAGACGAAAACAAGGTTCTTTTGAAATTAAAGATACAGATAAAGATGCATCATCTGGCGGTAGCGGTGGTGGTCGCCCTGATCGTGGCGGTGACGGTCCCCCTGGCGGTGGCGGGGGATCATTTGCAGTATATGGTAATAACTATGAAAAAGCATTGTTAGATATGCTTGCTCATGCTGAAGGAACATCTGGATCCGAGGGATATCGGACAATGTTTGGTCATGATAAATTTGATGTTTCAAATGGATGGAAACATCCAGACAGAGTAGTTACAAAGGGGGGATATAGTAGCACAGCTGCTGGAAGATATCAATTTTTAACACCAACTTGGAATGAAGCATCTAGAGCATTAGGATTAAGCGATTTTTCTCCAAAAAATCAAGATAAGGCCGCTTTATGGCTTGCTAAAAGAAGAGGTATTGATGCTTCAAAACAAATTTCAGAAAATGATATTTACCGATTAGGAGGAGAATGGGCATCTCTAGAAGGCGGCCCAAGAATGGTAAGGGGGGGTAGTTATGGAAAGCAAGCAAAATATTCTGCTGAGAAAGCTTTAAAACTATATGATTCTAAACTTAAACTAGCAGAACAGGGAAAAAATGTAGCAAATCCAGTTGCAACTAGTAGTGGAACTCCTAGTCTTACAAACAACCCATCTGTTTCAGCCACCCCAGTTGAAGAGGAAAGTTCTTCATATGATTTCACCAAGGCGGTTACTATATTAGGAGATCCTTCTAATCCAACTAATAAAGGTTATGAATCTGGTCGAAAAGGTGGGGGAGATATGCCCTTTGATAATTATATGAAAAAAGAATCTAATAAATCGTTAAATACTAATGATCTAGCACCAAAACCTAAATCTTTCAGTTCTGTTAGTTCTCCAAATATAATTTCTAGAAGTTCCAACATTAACGTATCTCCATTAAATATTAGAGCGTCATATGATTCTCCCCAATCAACAATTGTTATGATGCAACTACCTCAACAAAATAATTCTCGACCTGAAATTTCAACTCCTTCAAGAGGTGGTATGTTATCAATTCCTAATTCTTCCATAAATTTATATAAACAGGTATTAACTAAAGCCCTATTCTAAAAATGACAAATTTTGCTGCAAATAACACAAATGCTTCTGCTGGAAATATAAAAATATGTGAGATAACTCCAAGAAATGGATCACCTACAGAATTAAATGCTGTAGTTACTAATTTATCATATTATGAAAATTTACTATCAAATAGTATAACATCTTCTTTTATTATTTCAGATTCGGGATCATTGAATAAAAAAGAAGATTCTGGAATATTAGATGGACTTCCTATACGTGGAGGGGAAAAGGTAAAACTTCAGATAGAAGATGCTCAATATACAAGAAATATCTTAAATATTGAATTATATGTTAATAGAATTAAAAATGCAAACCCAACGACAAATAAAGATGTTTTTATATTAGATTTGTCTACTTTAGAATTTATAAACAATGAAAAAGTTAGAGTTATTAAAAGATATAATGAATCTATATCGGATAACGTCACTAGAATTTTAAAAGAAGTATTAAAAACTGCAAAACCAATAGATGCTGATCCAACTGGAATACCTTACAATTTTATTGGAAATGAGAGAAAACCTTTTTATGTATGTAGTTGGTTAGCATCTAGATCAGTTCCAACTAAAGGAATAGGTGGCGCTGCTGGTTACTTTTTTTATGAAACTTCTTTAGGATATAAATTTAAATCTATTGATGTATTAAATGCGCAACCACCTAAAAAAAAGTATGTATATAGTAATAATGAACAAATAGCAGAACAATATGATGCTAAAATTTTATCTATGACTGTTGAAAGGGACATGGATCTACAGCAAAACTTATCTTTAGGAGTTTATGCTAATAGAACATTATACTTTGATTTCTTTAATTTAGAATATATACCCTCAATATATACTATTGGATCTCAAGAACCAAAATTAACTTTGATTGGTGAAGATTTTACTTATGTTGCTCCGGAATTTAAAGAATCTCCGACAAGATTTATGAGTAGAATTTTAGATGTAGGATGTTTGCCGTCAGGAAACACAGCAGATTCTCAACTGTCTACTTGGGCTTCAAGTCCAAAAAAACCAAATTATGATGCTGCAAATATAATGTCGCAGTCTTTGATGAGATATAATCAGTTATATTCCATTAAACTAAATGTAATAATAGCAGGTGACTTTAGTTTACATGCCGGAGACATTATTGAATGTTCATTTCCAGATTTAACTAATATAGATAGTAATAAGCCAACAAATAAGCAAACTACTGGTAAATATATAATATCTAGTTTATGTCATAATATGACTCCAAAAAGTTGTTTCACCAGTTTGACTTTAGTTAGAGATTCGTTCGGAAAGTAAACTATCATGGAAAATATTCAAAAACATATTGATTATGATAAAAAAATTCTTGATGATTCAACAATTTCTCCTCAACAAAGAAGACATACTAAAGAAGAATTGATTTCTTTACAAAAATATCACGAAAACCATCCAGAAGATGACCATGATCCTTCACCTTTAGAATTATACTGTGAAGACAATCCAGCAGCATTAGAATGTAGAATTTATGAAGACTAACTATGATTGAACAAGAACTAGTTAAAAGATATTTCGTAGGCAAAGATGGTTTTGTTTGGTGGTTAGGTCAAGTAACTTCCGAAGAAAAATGGAACCCCAATATGACGGGGAAAAGAGTAGCATCTTCTGACGAAATTAAAGGATTTTCTGATCGATATAAAGTCAGAATAATGGGGTATCATACTGATAACCCAACAGAATTAACTGATGATGATCTTCCTTGGGCATCTGTTATGCTACCAGTAACAGCTGGTGGCGGCAGTGGCGGCTCGTCACAATCACCCCAAATTAGACAAGGAAACTTTGTATTTGGGTTTTTTCTTGATGGTGAAGATGCCCAACAACCAATAATTATGGGAATACTTGGGTTTAATAATTATACTGTGGTAAGCAAAGGAGTACCTCAAGTAAAGTACGTTCCTTTTGAGGGATTTAAAGGAACTGATACAGTTCCTCAAGGTACAATTAGAGAGACTCCAGGAAGTTCTCCTAAAACATCAGTTCCTAGTTCAGTTCCAGGCGCAAAGCCTAGAGCAGTTCAAACAGCTACTACAATTTCTGGATCATCTGCACATCAAATAAAAAGTGTTGCCGAAAAAGTTCAATTGGAAGAGGGAACGAAAAAATCCCCAATAATGCCAACAGATATATGTGGTAGTCCAATGGACGGTGCTTTATTAGACGTTCAAGAAGGATTGAGAGAAATACAAAGAGTTAAAGCGCAAGTTAATGAATGGGCTGGTGTTGCAATTGGAAAAGTAGTTGATCAGCAACAGAGAATTCAGGAAATAACAGATAGAGTAATAAAAAATGTCACTAAACCGATAAAGGATGAGTTAGAAAAGACAAAGAAATTTATAATTGCACAAATAGAAGATAAAGCAAAGGATATATATTTTCTATTATTTCCACAAGCTAGAAGTGAATTAAAAGTTGCTCAATCCGAAACAACGGAACTTATTAGTTGTTTATTTAACAAAATAGTTAAAGGTTTACTATCTATAGTTGCAAATACTTTACTTTCATTTATCAATAAAGTCGTAAACGTTGGTACTTGTATAATTGAAAATGTTATTGGAGGATTGATAGGTCAAATTGGGGGATTAGTTAATGGATTAGTGGGACTTGCATTGGGTCCTATGAATGCTATTTTGGGAGCATTTGGTCTTGTTATTGATTTAGGTTCTGCGATTTTGGGATTTTTATTTGATGCTTTAGGGTTTTTTAAGTGTGAGGAAAATCCCAAATGCGCTGGATATAAAGAATGGAGTGTTTTTGACGGATCTACCGTTAATGAAATTAATAAAATTGGAGCTAGTTTTACTAATATGCTTCAAATTGCTGAAAATGCAAAACAAAGTGTATTAGGGTCTATTAGTGCAGTTGGTGCTGTTTTTGGTAGTGCTGAAGCAGCATTAAATTCGTTTAATCCTCTAGGATTTGTTACATCAGCGTTATCTTCTTGTCTTAGCGAAATTCTTCCAGTCCAATGTGGAGCTCCAACTGCATCTATTTTTGGAGGTGGAGGTAATGGTGCTTTAGCAAATCCTATTATAGGAACAAATGGAGAAATAATGGGTCTAGATTTAGTGAGTAGAGGATTAGGATATATTAGCAAACCATTTGTTTCAATTCAAGATCCTTGTGGAAACGGAAATGGTGCTGTTATTCGTGTAAAATTGAATAAAAATGACAATAGAAGAGGTTCAATATCTCCGGCACGAGGTGGAGGGTATGGAGTTTCTGTTGGAGGAACAACAGGAATTTATTATGGAACTAATGTTAGTGGTGTTGATAATTATCAACTCAATGAAGATCCTATAGAAAGAAAATCTTATGGTACTGTTCCTGGAGAATGGACCAATGTTGGTGTGACGACTAACATAACTGCTGGATTTGATCTTTTTGATCCATATAGAGTACCGGCATTAACACTAGAAATGTCTCCTCCAGGAGGAATAATATCTGCAGGCGATCCAGTTACTATAAGATATTATACTCAAAATGCAAGTAGAATATTATATTCAAATTTTGGAGCATCTACTTTGGGGGGATTTGTACCAGAAGAAAATTTAGATCCAAATGTAAATGAGGACCGTCCAGAAAGTAGAAAAATTAAAGTTTCTGAGGTAACATTTCAAGAAATTTATACTCCAAAAACTTTTATATTGACAGTTGCAAATGGTTATGGACAAGTAACTTCGGTTTTAAGAGTTAATGTAGTACCAAAAGATAATACAGGAGAAATAAATGATAACCAAATTAAGCAATTGATTGTTGAAGATCCTGGAACTGGTTATCTTTCTGCACCAGATGGAAGTTCTGGTGGAATGGGTAGAAAATGGGCCGATAAAAATCAAACTTTAGTTAAAAAATCTGATGGAACTTATGAAACTCCATATAATCCGGGAGATACTATAGTAGTATCTCCGGGAGATACTATAAAAACTCCCGCCACAACTTCTGCAATTAAAAGGAAAAAATTAAAATCTTCGACATTAACTAATAACCCAATAGGGTTTATAAATATTGTGGATGAGAAACTTGATCAACTAAATGATGAACTTATTGAAATTCCTGGAGGAATAGATTTTGTATTTGATCAAGATGAAGAATTTATACTAGAAGAAAATTTAGATCCAAATGTAAATGGGGAAACAACAGTAAGGGATGATGGGGAAACAACAGTAAGGAATGAAATAGAAGGAATAAAAATTGATATTGAATATATTTTATCTGCTCCTGATCCAGGATCAAGGCAAAATGCACCAGACCTAAATTTAAATATAAACTCAGTCTTTGGATCTACTCTGCAAGAACAAAATAAATCTTATCCGATAGTTTTAGAATTGTATGATGTGGAAATATTAAATGGAGGAATAAACTATTCTAGTGATGATCAATTCGTAATTGAACCGCAAGATTATGGAGTTATCTTAAAACCAATTTTAGGTGCCTTTGGTACTATAGTTGGTGTAGAAGTAATTTCGACAGGAAGAGGGTTTACAACTTTTCCCAATATTCTTATTAATTCAGAAACTGGATTTAATGCAAAGTTTGTTCCAATATTTAGAACAATCAGGATTGGAGATATTAAAAATATTGATGATTTAGGTATTAATTTTGATAACGTTATTTCGGTAGTTGATTGTGTAGGTAAAGTGGTATAAAATGGCTCAAAAATTAAATTTTCATACTTGTAGATGGGGACAAAAAGACGGAGAAATCATGTATGGGTATATCCATAATGATGAAGTTACGTCTGGAGTAATGTATAGAGTCGGGCCCGATGGCGGCAGACATTATATGACTATGGATATTGATGGAAAAAGAAAAGGATGGACTTCAAATGTATGTCCTGGAGTATATCAGATTAAATGTGGAGATGATATAGGAGATGATAGTCCGGCATATTATGTGGAGACCGTTAACGGTGATATGGTCTTTAATTGTAGAAATGGGAGAATTAAATTTATTGCTGAAAATATTGATATGATCGCTCAAGGATCTGATAATACTTCCGGAAATATTTACATACAAGCAAATGAAAAAATTACTCTTAAAACTAAAAATTTAAACTGCAATGGAACTTCTGTAGCTAAATTTTTCTCCGCAGGTATTGTTGAAATTGTTGGTGATGGTATTTTAAATTTTTATGGTGGATTAGTGGATTGTGCTGATGGAGCAACTAAATTAAAACCTTCTAAATATGCATCCGATTTTGAAATTCGACAATCTACTGGTCCATCTTTATTAGATGGAGCGACTTCGCCAAATCCGGTTGCATGAGATAAAGATTAAAATTTTAATTTATTATGCGAAATAACAGTATAAATAAGGTATATAATTAAATATACTATTCGACTTTATGAAATTTCCAGATGTAGAAGTGGGGAAAAGATTATTTGTTGGTCTCGGAGATCCGTTTGCATTGGGTATAGGGACAGAAGAAATAAGAGGATCCGCTTATATTGAAGGCCCGCTAATTTTCGGAAATCCTGAGAAATTTCCTAAAGTTGCAGCTACTTGTATGATAGGTCCAGGTATTAACACAGAATCCCCAGATCCTGTTGTCGTAGGTGTACCAATTTGTAATGTTTTACAGGATGAATTATCTTTATATTGCATAGGAAACACTGCAGTAAAAGGCAATCTCTTTATAAGTTCAGATGTTCTTGCTAGAGGAAATATAACTGCGCAGGGAGAAGTAAAATCGCAATGCGGTGCTCATGTATTATCATCAAAGAAAAACTTTGATATTCCTCACCCAACAAAAGAAGGTTGGAGACTAACACATAGTTGTGTAGAAGGTCCAGAAGCAGCAATTTATATTCGTGGAAGAATAAATAAAAATATAATCGATTTACCAGAATACTGGACGAAATTGGTTGATGTACAAACTATTACAGTTTCTTTGACTCCGATTGGATCTCATCAAGACGTTATAGTAAAACGAATAGGTGAAAATAAAATTTATCTTCAATCTAAAGGAGGAATGCCTATAGATTGTTTTTATCATATATTTGGGGAAAGAAAAGACACTGAAAAATTAATTTCAGAATATGAAGGATCTATTGAAGATTATCCAGGAGATAATTCGCAAAGATCTATCGCTGGTTATCATTACGATAGTAAAAGGAGTACCTAATGTCCAAAGCAAAGTCATATACCGCTACAGGAGAACCCGAAGACATAGGATCTTTAGAGGCAGATAGTCTAGTTGTTAATGGTGTAAATGTATCCACACAACTTCAAACCCTTTTGAATGAAATAAATTCTTTAAAATCAAGGGTCAGTGCTCTAGAATGACACTTAAAGTATTGTAACCTTAATTATTACTTAATCTTTGGGCATTGACTTTTGGTGGTCAGTGCCCTATAATACCTAGGTAATCAAAAAAACCCCGAATGAACGACGACTATCTGACTCGCTGCGTAGTTGATCCTCTTGCAAGAAAGTTTTATCTATACTCTAGTGAAGGTAATGAAAAGCAAGTTTCATGTGAAAATGTAAATCAATTTATGAACGTTCTAGGAGTAGTAAGAGCTCTTCTCAATGAAGATACTCTTGTATATGCAAATCCTCTATGAATCCTTATAAGATTGATATAAGAAGTCTTCGTGAAGACCCTGTAAAGACCACTCCAGTAAATGTTAAAGAAGCAAATGAGGCACTATTTAATTGTAAAATGACTCTGCCTGCTGCTGCTAAACATTGCGGAATGTCTCAGAAGGAAATGAAACTGACCTTTCGTGAGTATTTAAAGTATCATCCAGCAACTTATTGCTTATGACTCATTTGGACTCCAGTAAGGTGCTTACTAGGATATAAACGACTGACGCCTCCCTCTGCAGAAAGAGTACCCATCAGGTCAGCGTCCAATATACTTGACAATCAAAAATTATAGATTATGATTGTCTTATTCAAGGGACTGTCGCCTATTGGTTAAGGCCCACTGCTTATAACGGTGTGAAGAGGGTTCAATTCCCTCCAGTCCTACCAAAAAATGCGAGTATGGTGGAATCGGTAGACACACCAGACTTAAAATCTGTTGAGGGTAACCTCGTGGGAGTTCAAGTCTCCCTACTCGTACTTAAAATAAATATAAGATACTGACACTAACTAAATGTCTTATAAGTTCAAAATTACACAAGCATATTGCTGGTATAATAAAAGTACTATGCTGGTAAAAATGTATTTTATAAACAGTATTCCATTTACATTTGATGAACTTCCCGAAATGGCAATATATGATCCAGAAATCTTAGAAAAAGCAGATCAACAACTTAGATGGGAACCAAAAGATTTATACTTAAAATCATTTTATCTTATAGACGAAGAAGCGCATCCTTGCTTATTTGATGTTGAACTAGAAAATCCAGAGGACATGCCTTATGATTGAAAAATTTTGCGAATATTTTAAAGGATACTTTAATAATCAAAAACAAGCATTTTCTTACCCTTCAAAGTTTGCTCTTATAGAATTGTATCATGAAAAACTTGATGATCATAAATTTAAAATTAAACAAAAATATTCTATAAGTGATACTCCTTATAGAGAAAGTATTATTAAAATTATTGAAAATGATAATTTTTTACTTTTAAAAAATTATAAAAATGATGGAGAAACTGAAATTAATGGGTGCGATGTTTTAGTCTTTGAAAAAGAAGGAGAATTTCTTGGTAAAAATATTTCTAATCAATGTATTATAAAAAATCAAGGAAAGGATACGTATTTAGTAACCGAAAGTATTCTTGGTGAAGGATACTATAAAGTAGTAGATAAAGGATATGACCTGTACACTAATGATCAAGTATGGGGGTCATATAATGGATTTTTTTGTTTCAACAAACTTAGTTCTTGACTTATAATGCAAATCATGTTATAATTATAAGTGGTTGAGTAATCGACCACTTGAAACCTAAAAGTTTCAAACTGCTACTACGATTATCTATGCGATAATGAAGTGATAATCAAAATCCGTCTCATGACTTCAATATAAAAATGATCATTTTATATTAAAATCTTAAGTGAGACAAACCGGGAGGAAATAATATTATTTCCTCCTAAAATATTACTAAGTATAAGATATATGTTAAATAATTGTATTGCAAATATTTTTACGACTCCGACATATTATAGAGATAAAATAAACCCACCCACCAAAGACAAATTGAAGATGTTATCGTTGTTTGGTGAACTTATAAAAAAACCAGCAGTAATTGATAATTCTCAAAATATTTTTTATGGAGTTGAAGGAGATATAACTTCATTTAAGCGAGAAGAACTAAAATGGTTGAACAAGCAAGTAACTATTAATTCAAAAATATATTTAAATGATTTAGGTATTGATACAAGACTAACAAAATTAAATATAGAAAAAGCAAAACCTTCAATATGTTACAATAAAGGAGGTAAATTAAATTATAATAAAAATACAAATTCTCATATAACTGCACTTTATTGTTTTCAGAGTGATTTTGATAATGATTCCGGAAAAATAGTATTTTATAGAGATAATAAACTTATAAGAAACGTTTCTTATGATCTTGAAGACTATAATGCAAAGCACTTGTCTGGAATAGCAGTAAAAAGTTCTATTTCTTTTTTTTCAGGTAGATTAATAATTATTCCATCAAATATAGATTATGAAATTCTACCGTATTATGGAAAAAAGCATAGATTTTTTATTACATATGGATTATCTCTTCCCCTTCAATGAAAACAGATTTTTTCATTGATAAGGTAAAAAAAAGTGAAGTAAAAGATTTACTGAATACTTTTCACTATCTTAAAGACGAATCCAAAGATTTCAAAGTTAGTCCTTACTCATATGGCCTCTACAGAAACTCTGTTACAGATATTCTTCACGTTGGTGGTTGTCTTGGTGTTTGTATTTTTACCGGACTTCCAGTTCCAGAAATAGCAGTAGGCGCATTTGGCCTTCAAAGAAATGAACAGAAGGGTCTTTATGAACTTTCTAGACTTTGTATTCATCCTGACGTACAAAAAGAAGAATACAATATTACTTCTTGGTTTGTAAGTCGTTGTATCAAAAGATTTCGAAAAGATACAGATGTTCGTGCCGTTCTTAGTTATGCTGATAGTTCTCACCATAACGGAATTATTTACCGTGCTTGCAATTTCAAATACTATGGATTAACAAATTCAAAAAGAGATTTTTATTATGCTGATGGAACAAAGCACTCTAGAGGATCTGTGAGAGGTATTGAAGGTCAGTGGAAACAAAGATCGAGGAAACATAGATATTTGATGATATTTGATAAAAATCTGAATATTAGATGGGAAGAAAAAAACTATAATGAGTAATTGATAGCAATATATGTTATTAAAAAGTTTCTTATAAAAATAGCATACTTGATGCTAATAAATAAAACATATAAGAAATTTATAGAGTAATAAAATGGGTCTTAGTCGTTTAGATAATTTTCTCAAAAACACTAAAGGAGAGATAATTTATGTAGATCCTTCAAGTCTAGACTCTACCGATAGTATAGAAAATCAAGGCAACTCTTTAGCTAGACCCTTCAAGACTATTCAAAGAGCATTAATAGAATCTGCAAGATTTTCTTATCAGAGAGGAAGAGAAAATGATAGATTTGGAAAAACTACAGTTCTCTTGTATCCGGGAGAACATATTGTAGATAATAGACCGGGATGGATTCCCTTAGGAAGTAACACATATCAACTTAGAAATGGAACAACATCTTTAGATTTATCTCCATTTGATACTACGACAAATTTTGATTTAACTTTTGAAAATAATACTCTATTTAAATTAAATAGCATTTATGGTGGTGTAATTATTCCTAGAGGAACTTCTATTGTCGGTCTAGATTTAAGAAAAACTAAAATTAGACCAAAATATGTTCCAAATCCTACAAATAGTTCTATAGAAAGAGCATCCGTCTTTAAAGTAACCGGTGCTTGCTATTTATGGCAGTTTTCTATATTTGATGCGGATCCAAATGGTGTTTGTTATAGAGATTATAGTTCAAATACTTTTGTTCCAAATTATTCTCACCACAAATTAACTTGTTTCGAATATGCGGATGGTATTAATCCAGTTACAATTGATGATGAATTTTTAACATATACTTCGGATCTAACTGATCTGGATATGTATTATGCCAAAATTGGAGCAGTTTATGGTACTACTAGCGGTAGACCAATTCCTCCAGAAACTGTAGGCAATCCTCTTGATATTGAGAAAAAAATTGATGAATATCAAATTGTTGGACCTCGTGGAATTACTGTAGGAATATCCAGTATTAGGGCAGGTAATGGTGTATTATCCTCTAACATTATTACTCTAGAATTAGAAGAGCAACTTCCTGGTCTAGATGTAGATTCGGCTATACAAATTCAAGGAATTTCCATAAGTGGTTATAATGGCCAATTTGTAGTTAGTCAGGTAATTGATGAAACTACAATTCAGTATCAAACTGCAACAGCTCCGCCAGATCCTTTACCTTCCGAAGCAGAACTAGCTGAAGGATCTTTAACTTTGGTTATTGATACTGTAAGTTCTGCTTCGCCATACATCTTTAACTGCTCTTTACGGTCAGTTTATGGAATGTGTGGATTACATGCAGATGGTAGTAAGGCAGATGGATTTAAATCCATGGTCGTTGCTCAATTTACTGGGATTGGACTACAAAAAGATAATAATGCGTTCGTCAAATATAATCCACAAACAGGATCTTATGACGATTCTTCGACTTTATCAAATCTTTATGCAAATTCATTATCAAAGTATAAACCAGAATATGAAAATTTTCATATTAAGGCTTCTAATGATTCCTTTATTCAAGTTGTTTCCGTATTCGCTATTGGTTATGCTAATCACTTCTTAGCAGAAAGCGGCGGCGATTTATCTATTACAAACTCAAACTCTAACTTTGGTGCTAAATCATTAGTTTCTAAAGGTTATCGAGAATCTGCATTTGAACAAGATGATGCTGGATATATTACGCACATAATTGCTCCAAAAGAAGTAGAAAGTGATCAAAATAATATAGAATTCCTTTCAATTGACATTACAAGCACAGTTGGCGTATCTTCGATAACTCGATTATATCTATATCAACAAGAGGATGAAGAAAACGCACCTGATAATGTAATTGATGGATATAGAATAGGTGCTAAAGAAGATGATAGGTTAGAACTACAAATTATAAGTAGTGGAATTACTACAACGTATTCATCTACTGTAGTAATGCCAAATACAAATACTACATATGAAAAATCATTTACAGTTTCAAAGAAGATTAATAATATTAATAATGAAATTACATCAGATGTAATAACATTCAATTCAAATCATAATTTTGAAAATGGAGAGAGTATTAAATTTTTAAGCGACACTGGACAACTTCCTGATGGTATAATTTCTGGTCAAATTTACTATGCAATCACAAATTCTTCTGGATTGTCGAGTAATCAAATTAAAGTCGCTAAAACAATTAATGATGCATTAATTGATCAAGAACTTTCAATATACAGTAATGAACTATCTTCATTGAGGGTAGTAAGTAGAGTATCTGATAAAAAATCTGGAGAGATCGGGCATCCTATTCAATGGGATAGTCTAAATCAGCAGTGGTATATTTCAGTATCTAGTAATGATAATCAAATTTATGGTGTTCTCCCAAGTTTAACAACTGAGGCCTCTTCAAGAACTTATTTTAAAAGAAATAAAGATACCAGATCATTAGTTGATAAAATTTATAGAGTTCGTTACGTAATTCCTAGAGATACCCCATTTACATCCAGACCACCTCAAGAAGGATTTATTCTTCAAGATTCATCAGATGTAATTAGTGATCAAAATGAAAATGAAAAATATTTAAGTATTTCCGAAAAAACTTTATTAAATACAAACGAACTTAGAAATCCTAAATTTATTTCCAAAATAGAGTGGAATGGAGGGGTAGCTACAGTTACTGCGGAAGTTGCTCATAATCTTTCTGTTGGAAATGAAGTTTCAATAGGAAATGTTACGACAACAATATATTCCTCAGGTATTGAAGGGGAAGGATATAATAATAAATTTATTGTTAATTCTATTTTAGATAGAAAAAAATTCACAATTCTTATCGCAGAAAATCCAGGAACTTTTACAAATAATATTTCTATTAGAAATGAAAATCTTCCGCATTTTTATAGATCAAAGTCTACTGGAATTTATTACATTTATAGATCTGAAGAAATTCAAAGTTATGTTAAAGATCAGCAAGATGGAATTTATTATTTAATTCTATTAGATTCATCAAAATCTCCAACAGTACAACCATTCAGTGATATTGAATTTTCGCAACCAATTCAATATCTCTATCCTCAAACGAATAGAGATCAACCAAATTCAGATCCATCTGCGGCAAGCGTATTTGCTCTACCAGAAGTTGTAGGTCAAGTTGTAGTTAATAATCCGGAACATTCATTAACTAAAGAAACTATTCAAAATTCATTTAATGAATTTGGAATAGGAATAGGTATAACCGATATTTCTTCTAGTATTGGAGGAACTAGTCATACATTATATACTAATATTGATCACGGACTGAATAGACTTACGAAAGTTGCTATTAATAGTTCTGGACTAGGTTATGGAAATGGATTTAGTCAAATCATATACGATGCACCTCTCGTAAGTTTTTCAAGTACTTTAACCACTGGCCAAAACTCTACAGCAGTTTTAAGTTTAAATGCATTCGGTTCTATTACTGGAGTTAAAATTATTGATGGGGGATCAGCATATTCTGTTGGCGATAAATTAATTGTAGATGTTACAAGTTCTGTAGGAGTCGCAACTACTGTAGGATTTACTTCTGCTATTCTTTTAGTCTCTAACATCTATGATAATACTGGAGACACTCTAGATCTGAGAGGAATTGACCCTCTTTATGATGAATATAATACTTTGTATAGAGTAATAGGTATTTCATCTGGAGTAACAAAACAATTAACAGTACAATCATCTAGTATTATATCTGGTATATCTACCATTGGTATTGGAGAAACTTACATTAGAAATACATTATTAACAAATGTTGGAAAGTCAATCGGAATTTCATCATTGAGTTATACTGCTTCATCTGGAATTACTAGTATAACAACTTTAAGTACTCATGGTCTAATTATTAATGATAAAATTTCTTTAGGTGGAGCAACAGAATCTCTATATAATGGAAATTTTGTAGTTAAGAAAGTTTTAAGTCCGACGACTTTCCAAATTAATATTGGAATTTCTACAATAACTCCCGCACTTGTAGGAACTCAACATCTGTATAGAAATGCATTTACATCTCGTGGAGGTGTTTTAACAAGAGACAATGAAAATATTGGAGGAAGACTAACACCACAATATGGAAATTTAACTACAACATTAGCAGCTTTAATCTCTTCACCAGAGACAAGTTCAATTTCAGTTTCAAATGTAAACTCATTAGACTTAGAGTTGGGCGATTATCTTCAGATCAATAGTGAAATAGTTAGGATTAGTGAAACTGTAGATGGAAATCCAATTTCCGTTTTTAGAGGGGCTCTTGGAACAAGAAGATCTGGTCATGTTTCTGGATCAGTAGTTCAAAGAATTAAACCAATACCTGTTGAGTTACGTCGTAATTCTATTATTAGAGCGTCTGGGCATACTTTTGAATATCTTGGATATGGTCCCGGAAACTATTCTACTGCCTTCCCAGAAAGACAAGATAGACAAATTTCTCAGCAAGAAGAATTACTTTCTCAAGCAACTAAAGTTGCTGGAGGCTCTATAGCATTTACTGCTATGAACAGCGTAGGTGATTTTTATATTGGTAATAAAAAAGTAAGTTCTTCGACCGGAAAAGAGTCAGTATATGATGCACCAATTCCTACTGTTGTTGGTGAAGACATATATTCTGGTGTAGGAGTTGATATATCAAATCCACAAGAATCAACTATCGAAAGATCTTTGAAAGTTGAAGGTGGTAATGATGGAAATATTATTTCAGAGTTTAATGGACCAGTTATTTTTAATAACAAAATATCTTCAACCTCAGAAAAAGGAATTGAAGTTGGTTCAGTTTTCTTAAAAGGAGAATCTGATATATCAAGAAAGCATACTACAGGAAACCAGAAACCAACTGCGTCAGGGACGCCGGGAGATATTGTTTATGCAGCAAATCCCGAAAGTGGTGGAACACTAGGTTGGGTATATACTATCGATAATCGTTGGGAAGATTTTGGATTAATATCGGAAATAGCACCTTTAACTAGAAACATTGGAGTTTCTACAGGAGGAATTTTTGTTGGGGTTAGTACTGCAATAGACTTTGTTGGTCAAGGTGTTTCTATTACAGCGGCCTATGATATTAATACTGGCATTTCTACATTAAATTTCTTCTCATCCTCTGTTGTACCAGAATCTTTACTTGTTACAGGTATTTCTACCTTCCAAAGTAGCATTATAGCAAATTCTAATATATTTGCAAATGGCGGATTTATAGCAACCAGTGGAGTCTCTACCTTTAATAGTGCAGTCAGAATGACTGCTGGAGTTGATATTTTTAATGGTCTAGAAGTTGATACTTTAACAGTATCTAATACTGCGATAATAACTGATCTAAACACTTCTAATTTTATTAGTACTACATCCAATTTTGCTGGAGACGTTACAATAGGATCTATATCTAGATCAAATAATACAATAGTTCAATCACTTTCAGGAGACAATAATCAATCTGGATTTGAAGCTTATGGAGACATTCAGGGAACTGGATATCTATATGTTGGTTCGAGATCTTCGAGAGGAGGTGGTATTTCATATAATGGAAACCTATCACCAGCATTTGCCGAATCTGAAGTATCCGATTCTGTAAGTTTTTATAGAAAAACTTCTGGAATTAATAGAGTAGTATTTTATTATCCTTATAATAGTGACGATGTAACTTTCTTAGGAAATATTACTGCAGGAATAGGTAACTTTAATAATGTTACTATTTTGAATGATACATCGATTACAGGTGGAATAAGCACTGTAGGAAATATTAATTCTATTGGTATTTCTACTTTACCAACAATTAACACAAACACAGTTACTGTAAATAATAAATTAAATATTTTAGGCCCAGTAGAACAAAATATAGTTTCTCTCGGAACAAGTACAGTTCTAGATTGTTCAGAAGGGAATTATTTTACTACAACTGTAAATGGTAATGTAACATTTTCATTCACTAATGTTCCAGCATCTAGAGTATATGGTATAACCATTGAAATAAATCACATAAGTGGAATAATTAATTGGCCTGCTGAAGTAAACTTTGCAGAGAATCTTGCTCCCATTCTAAGTACTGGAAGAGTTCATCTATTCATGTTTGTAACAAGTAATGGTGGGTCTACTTGGAGAGGAACTGGACTAATTGATTTTGTAAGTTGACTTGATAGGTAATTATTGTTATAATATGCTTTGTGAGCGTTGAAAAATAATAAGGCTCAAATAATAGTATGATAACTATAGAAAGACCTAGAAGTAAAAATAATAAGGTATTTCAGATACGGAAACTCACTTTTGCACCTTATATTTACAGCGAATATAGTATGTGTCTGGTGATGGGGTTGATTAAACATAATCTCACACCAGACCTCTTAACGCCAAAGTATCGGTTAGAAAATCAAACAAATCCAACTTACGGTCATTGCTATCATTCTACTCAAGCATTATTTTATCTTATGAATACAGATAAATTAGTTCCGATGAGTGGAAAGGATTATCGTGGAGAGTATCATTGGTGGTTGCAGGATGGTGAAAGAGTTTATGATGCAACAGCAGATCAATATTATGTTGTAGGAAAACTTCCACCATATCAAAATGGAAAGAAAAGTAAATGGTATGGTTGGGGACAGAGACCTCATCAAAGGTCATTAAATTTAATGATCCGTTTGTTAGGAAAGGAGAATGTGACAGATGAGAAGGTAGATATAGGGCCTTGACGAGATCGACGGAACCTACTATACTATTCATATCAACCTAAAACACATAACGGTTGATTTCTAAAACTAGTACCGAAAACAAAGGAAGGTAAGCATGATTACAATCGCTCAAAGCAATCAAAGTAAATTTTATACTCGACTTAAAAGTTTAGTTACACTTTATCAACAAAAAGTTGAAGATAAAGTTCAAGAACAATTATCAAAACTGCCAATTCTAGATAAAGCACCTACGGATAATCTTCCATTAATGGAAGATGTTATTCAAGATTACTTTAACGGTAAATATGAAGGACAAGACAGTGTAATTGTATCTGGTCGGATTGGCGAATCAATGACTGATCCAAAATATAATCGTGGCGATGACCTGCGATACGGAAATCAAGAAAGAGATCTAAACTCAATGGGAGGATTTTCTTATAGTTCCGCAGGAGTTCTTGCAGCATATCTTCGTCCCAATGGAACTGTTGTTCTAACTCAAGGAAACAACAGAACTTCAATGTTGTTTGCAGTAACTCAAAATGAGAATGCAAGAATTTCTCTCACTTTAAACTTTCACAAATATGGTGTAAGTGAAGAAGAAATGACTCGTGTTGAAGCAGAAAATCACAATGCAGATTGTAATCTTCGTACTAATCAAGGAAGCGATGATAAGTTTAAGTCTGCATTTCACTCTAAACAACCTTGGGCAGTCAGCATTTTTAATTTCTTAAAACCCTATTCTATCGGAATTGCTGGTACTTTAGAAAATGCAACATTTAACTGCACTTCTCACTCTTATGTTGATAATGCAAGAAAAGAAGCTGGTGAGCAGTATGTAAAGAATTTTCTTGACGTACATACCAAAGTTTTTTCTGCAGAAAATTGTGAAAAAGATATATATGGAAACTTTGTGAGAGGTGGTTCAATCTTTCTTTCTGTTTTTAGTTCTCATATTGATGAAGTCAATGAAAAAAATGATGGAATTGACTCATTTCAAGATATGATGAGGCACTATTTTGCAGATAGGGAAAGGGGCGCTCTGGAAATTCGTGAAATGATGGAAAAGCAAGGAATGCCACAATCAACATTACGGCAAGTTCCTGTTGTTGAATGTCTAACTCAAGGTGATATTACACAAGGAAATCGTATTATTAAAGGTGCTACTCTTTTTGTTTGTCGTTTTGTAAGTCTATACAATGAGTATTGTAAACAAAATAACTTGAATTACAATAAAACGCAAAGTTCAGCAATTCCCGTTACTGACGGAAAAACTTTTGCAAATTTTGTAAAAAAAGTTGATCCAATTCTTCGCCAGTCGTTTATTGAAGTTTCTAAATTACCAGTTGTTTCTAAAACCGATTGATAAACTGTCACAAGCCCCCTTGCGGTTCCCCCGTAAGGGGGTTATTATGTATACATACGAAATGAGATCAGTGATTCAACTCCGTCCTCACCAACAGAAGGCACTCAATTCTCTCTCCAATCATACCAAGGGCATCTGTGTATTTCCTACTGGCGGTGGTAAAACCAACGTTGGTATCTTCGATGCAATGGAGCAATTTAAATCCAATGCTCCTAAAACTATTGTAGTCGTTGCTCCTAGGATCCTTCTGGCAGAGCAACTCTCTGCTGAGTATCTGGAGTTTGTGACGAATGCTGCTGTTCTTCATGTTCATAGTGGAGAGACGCATCACTTCTCCAGTACCCACCCTGATGCTATTTACAACTGGATTCAGAACGCTACTGGACACAAACTCATCTTCACCACTTACAACTCCCTACAGCGCCTTGTAGACGCCGATGTGAGCGTAGATACTATCTACTTCGATGAGGCACACAATAGCATTCAGCGTCATTTCTTCCCTGCTGTAGAGCATTACAGTCAGGAAGCACAACGTTGCTATTTCTTTACTGCTACTCCCAAGTATTCGGTAACGATTGGTAAACCTGGTATGAATGATGTTGATGTTTACGGGCAAATCATTGCTAAGGTTCCTGCTCCTGAACTCGTCAAGAACGGTTACATCATTCCTCCTAAGGTAATTGCTAAGCAACTCCAAATGGTTCAAAAGGGTGATGATATTGCTCAGCGTGACCGCGATAATATTCTTGAAGTTCTTCAAGAAAATCCAGTCAATAAAGTACTGATTTGTGCGAAAGCAACCAAGCACATTATCGGTCTTCTTTCCGAGACTGACTTTGCTGAGGTTGTTGCTGAGCAAGGTTACTCTGTGATGCATATTACTGCTAAGCACGGCGGTTTTATTGACGGTCAGAAAGTTAATCGTGAGGTGTTCTTCGACACTCTGAATACCTGGGGTCGTGACCCTGTAAAGAAGTTTATTGTTCTTCACCACAGTATTCTTGCTGAAGGTATCAACATCTCTGCCCTTGAAGCAGTAGTGTTTATGCGCGATATGGATATTGTTGGTATTGGTCAGACTGTTGGTCGTACTTTACGTCTTCATCCTGATGATGCTGCTGGTATTCGTAATGGTAGTATTGTTCCTGGTCAATTAGAGCAATATACCAAATCTTTCGGTCTGGTAATTGTTCCTGTGTTTTCTAAGGCAACTGCTTCTGCTGCAAAGAAAGTTCAAAGTGTTGTAGACATTATCTTCGAGCAGGGGGACGTTGCAGTGAGCACCATCCGTCGCTGAGACGGTTTGGGTCTCAGCGAGAACCCTGTTGGCCACTAGGGCAAAAACCCGATTTTTTCGTGATTCTGCCCCAAACGACCTATTGCCCGTTCTGTCCAGTAAAATTGAGGATTTTTATGAAAAAGGGATTTATTACAGATGATGGGTATGCTGCAATACCCTACGTAAATAAACTTATGATAATCTATGATGGAAGACAAATTGATGTAGTAAACACTCCTTTACAGGCTAAAAAATACATAGACAAAATGAGATTGGATCCAAAAATTGGAACTATCTTTCTGGATTAATTTGTAAACCGTTTTCCTTATTATCTAAAACTAAAATGACTAAATCAAAAAAAAGAAAATTTGTTAATGTGACTCCACTAAGTCCAAATGCAAAAAACAGATTTCAAGAAGATATGAATTATTTTCATGGATGCGAAATTGAAAATGAGGAGAACAATAACTTATATCTCCAATCTTTAAATAAAAAATATAGATTTATTGTAAATAGGACTGGAGACAGTAATTGGAAAGTTGAAAAATAACTCAAACTATGCTATTATTAAAAATATTTAAAAATAAATTTATTCAGTAAAAGTATGACCTCAAATGAACCTTTGACTGATTATTTAATTCCCATGTTTAGCATTCCTATTCTCCACTTAAAAGTTCGTGATTGGGAAAGTAAAAGGGATCAACTTCTTAGAATTTATGGATACATTGAATCTAATAGAAAGGAACAGACTCAACAAGATGTAGAAACTGATTATCACTATAATTTTAAAACTCCAGATACTTGTTATAGTTCTGAAATATCTACTATTTTAAATGAAGAAATTTCTATTGCTACTCATGAATTATTAGTTGCAGATTTAAACATAAATGAATCTGATAAAAATAATTCCAAACCATTTTTTATAATGGAAAATTCTTGGTTTGAAAGGGCAGCAAAATACTCCTCACATCAAGTTCATAATCATGGTCCATATGGATATAGCTCTGTGTGTTATCTTCAATATAGTAACGAAAAGCATACTCCAACTCATTTTTTAAATCCTTTCATTACTTCAAATCCTGACGAACAATATTTTGTTCCAGATGGAGTTGGTGAAGGATCTATTTTATTTTGGCCTTCACCAATTCTTCATTATACTGAATCAAATAAAAGTGATGTAGATAGAATTATTTTATCCTTTAATCTAAGTATTCAGGATGAATGTGGACTACTTAACTGACGTTTATTTTACATATGATGAAGATTTTCCTATTTTTTTAGTAAAAAATTTTATAGTTGTTGATTCTGATTATAAAGAAAAATTGAAGAATATTATTTTAGATAATATGAACAATCATTATAATATTAAAAATCTTAAAGGATATAATTTTGCTTTAAGTAAAGATTACAATGATTTTTATTTGAATACTTACTATAAATTTTATGACTTATGTGATAAAATATTTGGGAGATTAAATCCTACTGAAGATTGTATTGGATGTCACGCATATATAACTGATTCTTCTGGGTTTGGTATTGAAAAAATACACAATCATCTAGAAACATCTACTATTAGTGCCTGTTATTACTTTAATATTCCTAAAGATTCTATTCTTGATGAAGGATCAATTAGTTTCATATCTTGGAATCAAAAAAAAGAATTATTGTACAGACCTTCCACTTTTGATTTGATTATTTTTCCAAATTATTTGGATCATAAAATAAATTATTCTCCACATGAAGAAAAAAGAATAACTATTACTATGGAGATACAATGTGAAGAAGATTCAAATGAGTTGTTTAATATTCCATTTGAGGAAAATTTAGAAGAAAAAAATGCAAAAAGTTTATTCAAATACTATAAGAAAATTTTGTTCTGAATACGAAAAAAAAATTTTAAATAATTGGACTCTTTCTCACTATAAAGATCCATATTTTCAAGATGCGAATATGGATCTAGAAAATACTGGAACAAGATTAACTACTAGGTTTTCTGACGAACATGAGATTAGTAAATTTTCTCATATGGTCAAATATCCCAATGAAGCATATGATGTAAAATCTAGAATTATTGATTATTTTAAATTACAAAACTATCCACATCCTCAAACATTCAAAAATGGAATAGTTAACGGTATAGGATTTTCTGGTGGATCAATATGCGATCATATTGATCCAATTTACTATGAGAACACACATACTCTTCATTGTAATATTGTAACTCAAAATTCTGAAATTGGTGGAGTAACTATTATTGAAGAAATTGAGCATAAGGTCAATGATTGCGATCTATTATATTATGTTGTTTCTAAACATAATCATAAGGTAACCAAAATTGAAGGTTCAAAGCACAGAATACTTTGGGTCTTTGGATTCTGTATTGATGATTATAAATTAAATCAAATATTTCCATAAAATACTAGTTAAAATGAAAAGCACAGAAAAATCATTTGAGATTCTACACTTCTCGCACAGAAAGTGGAAATCTTTTCACGAACAAGGTTGTTACCGCATCAACCTTGTTTTTCGTGCATCTGATACGGATGATGAATATTACAGCACGAAGCAGAGATTTCTGGATGAATGTCAAGAATGGAAAAAGTCTGAGATTGTTACGGATCTTGAACTCCATGAAAGATATAAAGACGGTCTTCGAATGATTAATAAAAAATCTGGAAAAGATTTGTTGGAAGGACTTGTGGAGGATGAAGAAAAAGATGAAGATGGTCTGATTCCGATTGAGTTTGTGAATGATAATGGACTTGAACGGGAGGATGTTTATATCAAAGGTTATCAGGAAAACTGGGGAACAATGTTCCAGTATAATGAGAAATTTGATGTCTTCCGATTCTATGAGTATTTCGAAATCAATTCGTCAACGGAAGGTATCATTCAATACATCAAAGAATTGAAAGAGATGTATAATCCAGATACATATTATGCCGGACAATTTTTCCGTGCTACAAAATCCTTAGAACTTTGGTGGGACTAAAATGACACCTTTTCAATCTGCCTGTGTTGTATTATTCGGAATAATTGCATATTTAATATTGGTGGATGAAAATATAGTAATATATTTGACTCTTACTTTCAAAGTTATAAAAATCAATACTGAAAGAATGTTCTGGATGATAAGACTTCATCCTTACAATCCTATTACAAACTTGATGATGAAGTGGAAGTATGATAAAATTGCTAAAGAAATCGAAAAAAAATTCTTAGAAAGAGGTAATTGATTTTGGGAATGTTTGATTATCTAAGAAGTTCCTATAATTTAGGAGAGCAATTTACTGAAGTAATTTGCCATACTAAAGATATGGAGAAAGGACTTGGGGGAACGATGTCTCATTACTGGATAGACCCTGTAGGTAAATTGTGGGTAATGACATATCGTGAGACTCATACTTTTGAGATTATTGAAGAAGGTGATTCAAGATATGATTCTAAGATGTTATTTCTGAATTATGAATGGATTCCGACAGGACAGCACGGAAAAGTAGAACCTTACTGTATTACTGATTATGTTGAAGTTTACCCTTCCGATTGGAAAGGAAATTGGGAAGACTGGCCAAGATGTAGAATTCATTTCGTAAAAGGTATCTTACAATCTTATGAAGAAATTACCAAAAAAGACAGCATCACTATGGCGATTAGTAGCAAAGTCTCTGGGTGAGAAGTCTGGAAAAGATGATAAAGAGTCGGATAAAATTGCCTTTATTCGCCTTTTAATGTTTCTCTCCATTCTTACTACAAACGCATTTATTGTAGCAAACTCACTACGACATTGGAATGATATTGATTATGAATCTTCAAAAACAAAAGTGGAATGTCAAAAGTTTTAATAAGGCATTAATTGCAAGATTACTTAGCGAACTTGAAGGTTCTTGCTATATTCTAGATTGTTTGAACGAGGAAGATTTTAAAACTATTGATAATCTTCGTAAAAAATACTATAAAGTTTATTTTCAACTAAAATAAATACATTCAACTGGAGTTTTGTATGCTTTCTACTGCCTATAGACTGAGATTGGAAGCAATCTGCAACAAGATTGTAAGTGGTAGAAATGTTGAGTTATCTGAGATGATTTGGGCGGAAAAGTTATCAAAGGCAAATCGTTCGGCAGCAACAATTCTTAGGCAGGCAAGGCGTAAGGCTGCAAATCCAGATATGACTGAAGATAGTCTGGATGGATTTCTAAATTGCCTTGATATTGGAGACCCAGACCCTTCAAATCATCGCACTGGGTTTGATAGTCCAGATGAAATCGTAGATTGGTTCAAGCGTGATGACTTGGAAGATGAAGATAATACTTGGAGACGGCGTGACTGAAGAAATTTTAACATTTTTGCAATTTTCATTACATATGCTATACTTATTCGTAGTATCAATGTTTGATATTGTTGATAATTCTGATGGAATATAATTTAAATGGAATACTTAAAAATTTCTCCATATAAAACTATTTTAGTATTAAATTCTAGCTATGAACCAATTAATTTCACTAATTGGAAAAGAGCAGTAGTTCTTCTTTTGAAACAGAAAGCTCAAGTTTTATCTAATACTGTTATTCGTCTCTTAAATTATGTAAGAATACCTATTAATAAAATAAAGAAAAAAAATCCATCCAGAAGTATGATTTATAAAAGAGACGATCATACATGTCAATATTGCGAATCTAAAAAAAATTTAACAATAGATCATATAGTACCAAAATCAAAAGGTGGTCAAGATACTTGGGAAAACATGGTAGTAGCATGTTCATCTTGCAATACTAAAAAATCTGATACACTTCTCGAACAAACTGGAATGAAATTAATAAAAAAACCCAGAGCACCATTTAATAATGTAATTATAAATATTACGGAATCTAATATATCTGATTGGAAGCAATATTGTTTTGAAAATTAATATGGGAATTAGACATACTAAAAAAACTTTATCTAGTAATAAAGAAATTCATATATTTGATAATGTATTTTCTTCATCTGAAAGATTGCATCATATTCAAGCAGCTCAAGGAAGCGATTATACTCTGGGCGGAAATAGTAATCACGTTTTTAGAAATCAAAAAGATACATTTTTTATATGTATGTTATATGATTATGAAGAAGTTTCTGATACCTTTAACTTTTTTGGATTTATGCAATCCAAAAATATTGATCCAGTAATGGATGTTCTATCAGATTATGAATTAACTAGAAGTTGGATTACAGTGTCTAGTCCTCTAACAAAATATTATTGGCACGTCGATATTAGTAATCCAAATTTCAATTCAAAAACTCTCCTCTACCATGTAAACGACAAATGGGATAATGAGTGGGGCGGCGAAACCCTTTTTGCAAACGAAGATGGGGATTGTGAGTATTGTGTTGAATATAAACCTGGAAGAATAGTAATATTTGATGGAACAATAGCACATAAACCTGCGGTCATTTCTCCTCAAGCTGAAGAGTTTAGATTTATGTATGTGATGCAATATTCTGATGAGATCGTGAATGAAAAAAATAATTCTAGTAATTTTAAACATACTTATTGAATATGAAATTAAAAATCATATCCGATATGCATTTAGAAAATTTTAAAAAATCTGATGCTTTTTGGATTGGTGAGGGTGATACTATTATTCTTGCTGGAAATATTTTAATAGCAAAGCACCTAAAGTTAAACAATTTTTTAAAAGAAATTTATATAAATTTCTTTGATCTTTGTATTAAAAATTATAACAATGTTCTATATGTAATGGG
>ERZ887849.639-NODE-639-length-36958-cov-51.865621_pt1 | contig 36958 bp, 23 predicted proteins | sample MGYA00521267_ERZ887849 | MGnify/ENA primary metagenome ERZ887849 (study PRJEB32303, sample SAMEA104408601) | aquatic metagenome | biome: Brackish water; feature: Pelagic; material: water | place: Baltic Sea | collected 2014-06-06T16:11:00 | depth 2,863 m ... | reverse complement strand
CTAGCACACATTTAATTGCTTCATCCGGACTAAACGGCTCAAACCGAACCCCGTGCGGGATTACCCGCAAAACAGGAGATCACACAGTGATGATTATTCCGATCCAAGGACTCGAAATCCAGAATCGTAAACTGACGCAAACAAGTGGCCGATAGCAGCAAGGTAGTTTGCCTTATCCCCAACAGGCAAATGTGGGCCATTTCAGGGACGTCAGTAATTCCCCAACCCACCATTAGAATCGACAAATCTTTTCAACATCGTGATGGACGATTCGCTGCTGCGCCCCGCAACTGCGAGACGATGGTTGAACGCCTAGCCATAGTCTTTCGTCGTAAGGATACACGAAATGTCAACTCGACCTTCTGCGATGTTTTGCCTGTTGGCAGCCGTTGTTCTGGACGTTTCGTTTTCCAGTGCTGAAGAATTCGATCAGCACCCAATCACAGAACTCGCTTTCGCCAGCCCTCTGTTAACACGCCCCGTTGTTACAGAACCCCTGCCGGAAGAGTCGCTGCCAGAACAAACTTCCTCAGACGACCTGAACACCAGAATTGAATCTCTGGAAAAACAGATCCACTGGCTGCAGCAAAACCAAAGTCAGAAATGCCCGGACGTACTGGGAACTCTCAACCATCAGCTTCACTGCCAATCCGTTGGCACGGGCGGGTTATTCTTTGAAGCAGAAGCCAGCTTCCTCCGACCTTACCTAAGTGGAGCACTCAGTAGTGCCACGTCAACCGGCGGCAAGTGGCTGGACCCTTCTTATGGCACAGCCACTCGACTGAAGTTCGGCTACGTAAACGATTCCGGACTTGGTTTTCGAGCACAGTATTTTTCATTCAACCACGGCAACGACCTCGCCGGTACCTTCGGCGGTGGCAGTGTTGGCTTAAAAATGAATGTCGTCGACGCAGAAGTCACCCTGAAGAACAACTTCCGCAACTGGGATCTGGGAGTTTCCGGCGGTGTTCGCTACGGCTATCTGGGAATCAACGGAGACGGCGTGGTGATCTTTCCCGGTCAGTTGACCTTCGAAGGCATCGGCGCCACAGCTTCGGTTGACGCAAGTCGCAAACTGGGAAATTCCGGCCTGACACTGTTTGGAAGCCTGCGAGGATCATTCCTGCTGGGCGAAATCCACAACGGACAACCCGTGCGAGGTCTCTCGTACGGTTCTGTCGAAGATGAAATCGCTCAGGTCATTGATCACCAGATGGGAGTCGCATGGCTGTTGCCAACAAACACAAAAGCACAGCTACAAGTGAAGGCCGCATGGGAAACACAGTTCTGGCTGAACGACACCATCGCCGACGACGTCTTCGGAATCGGCAGCAACCTCGCCCTCAGCGGACCATCAGTGGCACTGGAAGTTCGTTACTAATCGCCTGTGTTGCCATGCTGAAACCAGCAGTAAAATAATTCAGTGGAAGTTCACAAATTTAACCCGTGGCGGAAGAGCCAGGTTGTTACCAGCCTGACTCTTCCGCCACGGGTTAAACAATTCAATTCATCAAATACCGGACTCTCCTGCGTTCCTGTCCTCACAATTGCTTAACAAGCAAAAACTGACTTGCGGCATTCCTCACAATGAACGATTCCGTCATTCCGCATTCCATTGCCGAAGCGTATTCCGCACAATCGTTTGCGACCATGTCGCAGCTTTGGCAAGCGACACTTACTGCACATTTTCAAAAAGTACTGGCTGGCGATTCCAGGGTTCTTAACTGGACGCTACCGCCAGAAACCGTTGTGCTGGCAGAGCAGCTTCTTCAGAACGGAAAAACGGTCAACGCAGAAGACCGTGCCGCTCAGTTCACCAGCCTGCTGCAGCAGATGCTAAGTTCCGGACAGAATCTGCATCATCCCGGCTATATCGGACATCAGGTTCCCGCCAGCGTCCCTTTGGCAGGACTCTTTGACGCCGTCTGTTCGCTCACGAATCAGCCCATGGCGATTTACGAAATGGGTCCTTGGGCCACCGCCGTCGAACATGCTTTAGTTCGAGCATTCTGCCGGAAAATCGGCTGGAATCCGGATACATCAACGGGCGTTCTCACGCATGGAGGTTCGCTGGCCAACCTGACCGCTCTGCTAACAGCTCGCAACGTAAAATTCCCAAACAGCTGGCAGGATGGAGTGCCACCCAATGCCGTTTTGATCGCTCACGCAGACGCTCACTATTGCGTCGCCCGGTCGGCGGGAATCCTGGGCATCGGTACGCGGCGAATTATCAAAGCAACGCTGGACAGCAAACGCCGCATGAATCCAGCGGCGCTCGATCACACACTCACTGAAGCCGCGCAAAACGGACAGCAGGTCATGGCTGTGGTCGCCTGTGCCTGTGCAACTCCCATCGGTGCATTTGACCCGATTGACGCCATTGCAGACGTTTGCGAAAAGCATGGCGTTTGGTTGCACGTGGATGCAGCTCACGGCGGTTCCGCCTTGATGAGCCGCACTCACAAGAGCTTGCTGGCTGGAATCGAAAAAGCTGACAGCGTAGTCTGGGACGCTCACAAAATGATGTTCGTCCCGGCCCTGTGCGCCGCCATTTTATACAAAAACAGCGCCCACCAGTTTGAAGCGTTTCAACAGGACGCTCCGTACCTGTTCGATCCGTCCAATGCAGGCCCAGCCCAATACGACAACGGCGTCAGCACCGTCGAATGCACCAAGCGAGCCACAGGCTTTGGTTTGTGGGGAGTTTGGAGCCTGTTCGGCGACACATTCTTTGAACAGCTTATCGACCGCACGTTTTCCATGTGTCGCTATCTGCACAGCCAGGTTGAAGCAGCCGAAGACTTTGAAGCACTTCACATTCCAGAATGCAATATTCTTGTATTCCGCCATTTGCCGCAACACATCACCAACAGCTCACTCGAACAGCAAAACGCATTTCAACGAAAGCTGCGATCCGCTGTCGTGAATTCGGGCGATTTCTATATCGTCCAAACCACAATCGACGGAATGGTTGGGCTTCGAACCTGCGTGATGAACCCGCTGACAACAGAGTCTCGCATCGACCAACTGCTCGACCGCATCCGCAGCCTGGCGTGATCGATCCACGATGCTCGCCTTGCCCTTAGCGCTCTCACTGGTGATCGCTATGATTGCCCGAGTGACGCGCCGTTCGATGTTCCGCAAGTCGCCCACCGCCAGCAACCACAAGCCAATCGAATACGACCTGAACCATGTATCAGCACCGCACCGCTAACCGCCCTCAGCAACGAACCGCCCATCGTGCAATTGCCATGGTGTTTTTTGCAGCCGTTGTCTTGAGTGCCTCACCGGCTTTACACGCATTCCAGCCGGTTCAGCAGCTATCCGACATTCAGCTTCGCGACAAAGTCGTGCGAGCACTCGGAGACGGAACCGACTTTCTGAAACGTCGCCAACTGGCCAATGGCTCGTGGTCCGGCGAAGGCCAGTTTGGTGGCAAGGAAATCGGCGTCACATCGCTGGCACTATTGGCCCTGCTAAACAGCGATGTTCCACAGGATGACCCAGCCATCCAGAAAGGCTTCGAATTTCTAAGAGCTCAACCACCAGGCCTGGAACCCAAACTTGTCTACGAAGCATCCCTGATGGTCATGGCATTCTGCGCCACAGACCCCATCAGGCCGAACGATAAGGATCGAGTCATCCGGATTGTCGATCTGCTGGAAAGAACGCAGTGTACTTCGGGAGAATTCGGAGGGCTGTGGGGATACGACATCATTGGGCGAGGACGTCGGCCGGGATCAAACGGAGAAGACCGCAGCAATGGGCAGTTTGCCGTACTTGCTCTTCGGGACGCAGCTTATGCAGGAGTCAAAATCGACCGAAAAGTGTGGGAACGAGTTCACGAACACTGGCTCAAAGGCCAACGCAGCGATGGATCATGGGGCTATCACCCGGGAGACGGCCCCAAAGGCAGCATGACCACAGCTGGCCTGTCAACGCTCGCCATCACAACTCGCATGCTGCAAACCGACAACGACGTGGATGGCACTGGACGCCCGGACTGCTGCGTTCCTCACCCACTGCCCGACGCCTTCGAAAAGGGGCGAGCATGGATGGCTGATGCGTTTACTGTATTCACCAATCCTCCCGGTGAAACCTGGCACTACTATTATCTGTATGGCCTTGAACGAGCCGCCAGACTTGGCAACGTGAGATTCTTCGGAAAGCACGATTGGTACCGCGAAGGTGCTCGATATTTCGTCAACAACCAAAACGGTGATGGCAGCTGGCTGGCACAGCAAAATTCCACGCCCAACGTGTCCACTTCGTTTGCGTTGCTGTTTCTATCGAAAGGGCTTTCTCGAGTTGTCGTGAACAAGCTGGACTACACATCCGTCGGCCTTAAGGAAGACGTGCGAGGCGAATGGAACCGGCATCCATTGGATATTCCCAACCTGATCGATTACGTTGATGGACTAAAAGGCTGGCCCCCAAGATTGACCAGCCAGATCCTTTCACTAAGTCGCCTGACCGATGAAACCGCCGTCTCCGATATGAACCAGGCTCCCGTCCTGTTCATCAGCGGCGCAGATGCTCCCACCTTAAATGACCAGCAGGTACGTTGGCTGCGAGAATACATTGACGAAGGAGGATTCATCTTTGCCGTTGCCAATTGCGGCAGTGGAACCTTTGATAAAGGTTTTCGAGATCTCATCAAACGCATGTTTCCAGAAGGCGAAGCATCTTTGCAGCGATTGCAAAGTGATCATCCCGTGTATCGCAGCGAATACCCGCTTCCCAACGCCGATTCCATTGAACTTTACGGAGTCGATTTCGGCTGTCGTACGTCAATCATCTATTCTCCGGAAGACCTGGCCTGCGTGTGGCAAAAATGGATGAAGCACGATCCACCGAATCGATCGGAAGGACTCGTACAGCGAATCATTCGAGCCAACCGAATCGGCACCAACGTGTTGGCGTATGCAACAGGTCGTGAGCCTCCTGTCAAACTTAACGAAAGCGGCAAGAAGGGCGAACGACCGGAATCGAAGATCAATCGAGGCCTCACAGAAATCGCACAACTGCGCCATTCCGGCGGCTGGGACACAGCTCCCAAAGCACTGGGCAATCTGCTGCAGGCGTTGAATTCAACCGCCGGACTTAACGTCGCCCCTCAACGACGCACCATCCCTATCACTCTGGACGAACTCAAGAAGTTTCCGATTGCCTATATGCACGGACGCTATCGGTTTCAGCTGTCGCTGCAGGAACGAGACGCACTACGTGACTATCTAAGTCGAGGCTTCGTGTTGTTTGCCGATTCGTGCTGCGGTTCCACAAAATTTGATCGCAGCTTTCGAGATCTTATGGAACAGATCTATCCCGAGAATCCACTGAAACCAATCCCCATCGATCACGAATTGTATTCCGATACCATCGGACACAAAATCGAAAAAGTACGTTTGCGAAAAATGGTTCCGGGCGACAAATCAGCGTCGATGCAAACGAAAACCGAATCGGTCGCTCCGATGCTGGAAGGTATTGAAATCGACGGACGTTTCGCCGTGATTTACAGCCGCTACGACATCAGCTGTGCCCTGGAAAACCAGGCATCACTGGCCTGCGACGGCTACGAAGAACCCGACGCCATGAAGCTGGCCGTCAACATCGTATTGTACGCAATGCTGCAGGACATCAGCTGGTCCAGGATGCTGACAGAACCGCACACAAAAGGTGCCGCCAAGTAACACAAGGCACTGCAAGCTCTATGTCGTTGAAAGGCCGCCCGCCGATTCAGCCACAGTCCCGTGGGACGATAGCACTCTGCCGGTGACGATAGTCACCGGTTGACAGGCTCCAAAAATTTCAGGGGCGACAGAGTGGCAGCTACTCCGCCACTTTGTCGCCCCTGTTTAGTCGAGACACCGGCCCAGAATCAATGGGTAGTCGCCCACGGCAAGACGCTGTCGCCTCTCTGAGGCTTTTGCTGCAAAAATGTATGCCGCAACAATTTTTGCAAACTGAACAGTGGTGACATTGAAAGGGAAGCAATTTCCGCTTCCTGCCATTGGCGGAAGCCACGCGGCCAATCAACGCTCAACATCCGTCACTCAGTTCAGCACTGACTCGCGGGGACGCACGCTGCCAACCAGAATGCTGCTGGGACGACTTGTTTCTGCCAAGTCAATGCGGTACTTGCGCTTCACAGCTTTGGCACTGTTCTTGATTTGCTTCACTTTCAAATCAGCGGCCGGTGTCGGGCTGTCGTCACGATCGGACGATCCGCCAAAATTGTCATCGTCGTGGCCGGGAATTGTCTTCATGATCATGGTCAGTCGCCCGGTTGTGTTGCTGGGACAAATACACCCACCCATCGACTCACGCTGCGGCAGTTCTTGAGGCATTCGCCCTGCATTCAGCAGATTCTGCCGAATGATTTGCCAACCGCTGCAACACCTCAACCTGCCATTGAACGTTTAGTTCTGAAACTTCCTGGATTTGCGCGAACATTTTCTCTTGCCGTAAGCTCGTAGATATCTAAGAATGTTCGTGTCCTTCGGGTCAGAGTGACGCACTCTGACGGTAGTAAGCCTGATCAACAACTTAACTGCAGTTGCATAGTCAGGGTACTTCGTTATTTAGAAAGGAGGTGATCTGGTGAATGATTACAGTAGTCCTAGTCGAGGTGGTGCCGCCAGCTGATGGTCGGCGGGCTGTCCGTTCGGCAGCCACCGTCTCAAACCAGGTCGCCAGATCAGTTTGAGAATCAAGATTGCGGCTCTGAAAGATGCTTCGGCAACTTTCAGAGTCGTTTTTTTTGCACCAACAACGAAGCTCACGCGTCTACACGATGTCGCTGGACAAGCACTCCACAAGTGCCACCCATTAAAGCAATCATCGTTTCCAATAACAGCCAACAGAATATCTCTTCGCGATTCGACTTACGGACCAGACATGACACAAACAAGTATCCGCTTCGCCATTCTGGGCACAGCTAAGATCGCCAAAACGGTTGGCCCAAAAATTCATACCGCCTGCGGAGCCGAACTGGTTGGCATCGCCAGCCGCGATGCTGCAAAAGCAGAAGCATTCGCGGCAGAACTGCAGGCCCCCGTCAGTTACGGCAGCTATCAAGCGGCGCTCGACGATCCGAACATTGACGCCGTTTATATTCCACTTCCGCCGTCCATGCACGCAGAATGGACGACCAAGGCAGCGAAAGCCGGAAAGCACGTGTTATGCGAAAAGCCGATGGCTCGCAACGCCGCAGAATCGCAACAGATGATCGACGTCTGCCAGCAACACAACGTTGTGTTGTTAGATGGAGTCATGTGGTACCACACTCCACGAGCCACCGCGATCAGGGACTACGTCGACAGCGGCCAGTTGGGTGATCTTCGCCAGATGACATCAGTGTTCACATTTCGGTGGGACACGATTCCCATGGACAACCTGCGCATGCACCGCGAAATGGGCGGTGGAGCACTGCTGGATCTGGGCTGGTACTGCGTCGGATCAGCATTGTGGCTGCTGAACGAAATGCCGCATAAAGTTCAGGCTCACGCACAATGGACAAACGACGTTGATGTGCGACTGAACGCCTTTATGTGGTTTTCCAACAACAAGGTCACCACCATTGAATGCGGTTTCGACACCGTCCGCCGTCGTTGGTTTGAAATTGCCGGATCACAACAGAATCTTGTCTGCGACGATTTCACTCGCCCGTGGAAAGCCGACAAGCCTCGCTTCTGGACTCACGACAACGACGGCAACGCCACAGAACACCTGCTGCAACATCAGCCGCAGGAAAAACTCATGATCGAAGCGTTCTGCGACCTGATACGAACCGGCAACATCAACCACCCATGGCTGCAACTGTCACAGAAAACTCAAACGGTGTGCGATGCCCTGGACCGTTCGGCTCGCACAAATGCGGCGATCGATCTGGTGCCTGACTAGATCAATTTACTTATTGTTCTGGACGGTTCTGGCTCGTGGGCAATCGCCCACATAGTCCAATTCGCGTTCTCCGCGGCCACAAGTCAGCGAAAATCGCTGTAGGAAAGGGGAGCTGGTAGGGGACGGAACTTACCGTTCCTGGCAGCAATCCCGAAGGGACGACAGCTTACTGCCGGGGCCGGAGTCCCCGGACTGCCAGATCCGGAAATCTTCAAGGTGACAGAGTGGCGGCGTATCCGCCACTCTGTCACCTCTGTTTGGTTGAAATGCCAACCGATGTTTCGTGAGTTGTCATCCACGGCAGAACGCTATCGCCTCTCCGAGGCTTTTGCTGCAAGCATGTATGCAGCAAGATGTTTTTGCAGACTCAACAGTGGTGACAAGTTCAAGGATCTCGAAGTTGCGTCGTTTCCTGCCGCCAACCCAACATCACGCCCAGTTTCTTTGCGGGCGGCGAATCAGCCGGTTGGCTTCTTCGTCGTTAACAAACAATTCCGTGGCTGGATCGATCGTCAGCTTCCGTTGCAAAATCCACGACAACGCGGCCGCGTGGCAGGCAATGTGAGACGTCCGCATGACGTGCTGATTGCACGTCGTAAGTTCTCGAGAACGCACGCAATCGAAGAAGTTGCGAGCATGAGCAGACACGTCCAGTCCGCGCACGCGTTCAGTGGCTTCGCTCGCATTTGCCTGCAGCGACGCTGGCTTCACGACTAGCTCTCCGCTGTCGCCCGTTTCCACAGAACCGGCGTCGCCTTCAAAACGCACCGGGCATGTGCCAAGTCGAGTAATCCAGCGGGGGCCTCGATCGCCGAAGGGTTCCGGCAAAAAGTCGATCAACAGTTTCACGCCGTTTTCATACGTGCAAACAATATTCTGCTCCGAAGGTTCGTAGGTTAACGGCATCGAATCGTCAGCCTTGTTCGCCCACTGGCACAGGTCAACCGTATGAGCGCCCCAGTCCAGCAGGCGAGCACCAGAATCGAAATCGTAGTAACCTCGCCAACGTCCCTGAACGTACTTGCTGTTATACGGGCGCCACGGCGCCGGACCAAGCCACATGTTCCAATCGCATTCTTCGCGAAGCGGCGTGGGTTCGGCTGGAAGCCACGTGTTGTCTAATGTTGGAATGTAAACCGTGGCATACAAAGTGTGCAGTTTGCCAAGCTGGCCTGCGTGAGCCATCGAAACTGCCTGCTGAAAATTCGGCACACTGCGGCGTTGTGTTCCCGCCTGAAAAATACGCTTCGTCTTTGTGAACGTATCCGCCAGATCCTGACAGTCACCAATTGTAATGCCGCACGGTTTTTCGCTGTAAACATCTTTGCCGGCTTCTGCAGCCAACATCGAAGCCGCCGCATGCCAGCGATCTCCCGTGGCAACCAATACGGCATCAATGTCTTTCCGATTCAACAGTTCTCGAAAGTCATTAAACAAAACGCAGTCTTTGTTTCCGTAAGCACCATCCACCAACGCCTTGCCGGCATCTCGACGAGACGCCTGAACATCTGAAATGGCCACGCAGCGAATGTCGTTGAACTTCAACATTGCCGTCAGGTCGTAGGTACAGCGAGGCCCAATGCCGATAACGCCCAGGTTGATTCTGTCGTTGGCAGAAGTTCGCTGCGCCGCCGACACCAACGAAGAAGCTTGCGCTAGCGCGGACTTTGTGACAGCAATTGACGCCACTGTTGCCGACGTTGCCAGAAAGTCCCGACGGCTGGTTTGACGGGGTGTACTCATAAACGATTGCTCCGCTGGTTCCGAATCAAATTTCCAATTTGGCGCCAATGCTCGCCTGCACGTTTTCACAGTCTCGCCAACTTAGACTCTGTTTTCAACTGCTGGCAGAACATAAGCCAACGCAGCCATTTGACGGCATTGCAAAATTCCAGCAAACTTCACTTCCACGATATTCAATTGAGTAACAGGAATGCGCAAATGACAGATTCGAAGCTGGCCCCTGAAGTGATTCACGAAATAACCGATGCCTTGGCGGCTGCACAAAAGATTCAGGCGATCAAAATTTATCGCGACGCGACCGGAAAAGGCTTGAAAGAAGCCAAGCAGTTTATTGACGAATTGACGCCTCAATTAATCGAACAGGACCCCGAACGGTTTGCAAAACTACAACGTGCAAAAGCCGGTTGCGGTTCGGCGGTGTTGATCTTTGCGCTGCTCGGCACGGCCGTCGCTGTGGCGATTTCTTAGAGCCTTACTCAAAATGATGCGCGCATGTTGGCCGTAGCGACAACGGAGCGGCTCGGCGATTCAAACGTCCCATGCCTTCCAGCCATCCACGCCACCGGGTCAAGGGCGAAGCCCTTGTTAGGTCAGAAACGTAGAGCCGGTTCCCGCTGGCCGTGCTTTCTCAATCGCCAATCGGTTGGCAACGCGCCCCGGGAAAGCTGTCACTCAGCGACCCTCCGTCAAGCAGGACTGCGTGCTCCGGGCTCTATAACGAATGTTCAGACGCTTCGGTCGTTGACGCTTATGGAGCGTAGTTTGTTCGTTTCAAATCCAGCCCGGATCGGATGTGATAGCGAATTCCTCGCCACGTCACATCGTTAAGCGTGTACGCTCGCACCAGCGCCACAAAGTGAATCACCTGAGCCATCGGGCCGGCCAATGCCAGCATCCACGGCAAGCTGAATCCTCCCACTGCCCGATCACCAATAAACGTGTTCACGCATTGTTCAGATCGTTGCATCAGACGTCCGGCGATCAGGCCAAACGTTGCCAGCGAAGCACCGGCCAGAAGCGCCACGTCAAAATTTGCCGCGGCGATTCCCACGACGATTAAGCCGACGTTTAACATCAGCAGGGCTCCGGAAAGCAGCCCGAACAACATTACTGTTCGCCACGCTCGGTGATAGTACCTTAGGCCCTGCAATTGCCGAGTTACAAACGACAGACACCAGCTAAGCGATGCAGATTCCGGGTTCGGCATCGTGCATTCCGGAACAAACGCAATTGTCCCACCGTCCAGCAGTATTTCGTTGGATGCCAGAGTGTCTTCCACCAGAGCTCGGCACCACTTGGTGGCCAGACTGGCTTTCTGGTAAACCGATTTCCGAATTGCGAATGCTCCGCCCCAGCCAATGTTAAAGGTGACCATTTGCAACACGGCCGCAGAATTCCAGATATGACGAACATAGTTGGCCAGAGTTGTGGAAGGCGGTGCGTACCAGCGCACTCCGCATGCCGCACCCACGTTTTCGCTTTGCAGCGGACTCACCAAATCACGCAACCAACCGGGAAAGGGAACGGTGTCGGAATCCAGCCACGCGAACACTTCGCAACTGTCGGAGCAACTGTGAATCCCCTGAATCAGCGCACAATTTTTCAGGCTGGATGTGTCCTGACAAAGCTTCAGGAATTCAACATGAACGTTTGTCGCATTAAGCCTTTCACGCACACGTTCGACAACTGCAGCGGCCGGGTCGGAAGTGCTGTCAACAATGATGTGGATTTCGTGACTGGGATAGTCCTGCGACATCAGGCCGAGCAGGCATTTTTCCAGAAAGGGATCGGCTCCACGAAGGGACAGAACCACTCCGACGTGCGGCAGGTTCACATCTGCCACAACACTCGGCCGTTTCTTATACAGGGCGCGGAACTCAGCGGCCCACTTTACCTGATACCAAAGCACAGCAACAAGCAGCAGGGCAGTCACTGACGCGATCATCATCATTCAAAGAAATCCGTCGCTCGACGCAATTTAGATCGAGAAATGACTGAAAGGAAACGTCCACCTGGCAGCCTGACTTCGCCCAACAAGCTTATCGAAATCAGCCTCAGCGGGCGTTCTTGCGGGATTGTTTCCCGTAAGCTCAGCAGTCCACCCGGCGATTTGCGATCAGCCGAATGGTATCAATGCGACAACTGAACTTCCCGGATTTGCACGTCAAAAGTTAAAGTCCGAAGCAATCGTTTTTGACACGGAACGCCTATTTAGCCGTTTTTGTGTCCGACGCCTGGAAATATATGGGGTTTTTCTGCGAAGATTGGAGCTTGGGGGTATCGAAAAGTACATTTTTCTCCGAGAATCCTGCATATTACGGTTGAAGAGTTGTTTCGAACCAGATGATCGCACGGTGCTTCAACATCGTTGCAAATTGTCAGCAACGGCTTGACTCTTAACCGAGGGCCTGTCCCTTGTTAGTTAATGGGACCGAGCGTCTTACGGTCCGTTGATAGATTTTTCCCAGGAGGTAACCATTAAACGATCTCGTCCAACTGCGGTCCCCCAGTCAAATGCCCCGCGCATGAATGACCGCATCCGAATTTCGCCAGTCCGCGTTGTGAATGCAGATGGGGAAATGCTCGGTGAAATGGAAACGGAGAAGGCTCTGGCTCTGGCACTGGATCAGGGTTTGGACCTTGTTGAGGTGAGCCCCGACGCTCGCCCGCCTGTTTGCCGAATCATGAATTACGGCAAAGTCGTCTACGAACGTCAGAAAAAGACGTCCAGCGGTGCCAAGCACCATAAAACTCAATTGAAACAACTGCGACTTCGTGCCAAAACCGGCCAGCACGATATCGAAGTCAAGATTAACAAAGCCCGCGAGTTTCTGGGACGACGTGACAAAGTTAAGATCAACGTCATGTTCCGAGGTCGCGAAAATGCTCACCACGATCGTGGTCGCGAAATGCTTGACGAAATCGTGAAATCACTGGAAGACGTCGCCACCGTGGAACAATTTCCACGCATGGAAAGCGGACGTATGATGTCGGTTCTTCTGGCTCCTTCAGCCAAGTAACCGCACGGTGATCTGAACCACGTAAAAAAGCGAGACGCGTTGAAACGCATCTCGCTTTTTTCATGCGCTTTCCCTTGCCGGCCGATTTAGCCAGCAAGGTATTCTTAGCATGGCCTGATCAACCAACTTCCAGATGACCTTTCAGCATCCGGAACGTTCGCTTCACTCCGTCCGGACCAACTTTAGAACCGTGTCCCGGACCTTCGCTGTCGATGAAGGCGACATAGTCACCCGCACCAAAGACTCGTGTCTGCAAAGCGTCCGGGTCGCCAAACGTAACAAAGAAGCCACCTTCGTTGACCTGCTGCAGATAAGTCACTGGACCGTGCTGAGCATGGTGAGCAGCGTTGTGCAGATCCTTCGCTTCACCAGCTGCCAGAGATTGCTCCGCCATATCCAACAGACGATCTTCTATCACCGTGGCATCAACTTCTACATCTACAATCCGTGACAACTTCTGTTCTGTTTCGTCGCAACAAACCACACTGATCTTCAGTTTTGACATGCGTTGGTCTTTCAGTCCAATTCAAAAAAATGCAATCGTGCTGTCGCCAGCAAGTCGGTGCCCCAACCGACACAACTTCGGTGCCGGCAGTCCTTCGGGGCGGCGGACCAATTCAACGTTCACCCCGTAGTCGCTGACCAGGCCGTACTCAAATCGCAACAGCCTGGCCTGGGCCTCGGGGCAAACGAACTGTGTTCTGCGACACAAAACACTTTACGGCAGAGGCAGAACTTCCACTTTGCGAATGTTGACGATGCTGCCTGGATCGTGCTGCTGAAAAGCAAAGTGACCATCTTTGAAGGTTTTGGCGAAGTCCAGGTATTCGTACAGTTCGTTGCCGTCAACCGTTACTTTGATGCGAGTCATCTCACGACCGCGCCAAACGTCGTCGCGAACTTCCAGTTCGTAGGTGAACCATTCGCCTGGCTTAACCAGCTGCTGATAGACATGGCACATGCCATAAATTGATCCTGTGCGGATCGGGTCTGTGTGAGTGCTGTCGATTTGAGCTTCGTAGCCGTCCATGAAGCCCGGCTTGCGAGTTGTGCGGAAGTACAGCCCGGAATTGCCGCCGTCATTAATTTTTACTTCAGCGCGGTAGCGAAAGTTCTTATACGGACCCTTCGTACAAACCAGCATCGACGCTGGTCCGCCGCCTGTCAGCGAGCCATCTTTGACAACCCAGGTGCTTTCATCTTTACCAACCTTTTCCCAGCCATCCAGCGACTTACCGTCAAACAGCGACACCCATTCAGCATCATCCGCAACAACGCTGGCTGGCAACTGCAATGCACCAACGGAAACCAGACACATCAACACCCATGACAAATTTTTCATCAGCCGTTTCCAGATTTAAACGTATAAAAAGTTGTTCAATTGTTCGCTAAAGACGTCACGATCGGTGCTGCAAAAAAACGAAGCCAGCCTCTACGGCAGACAACGTGTCATCACCCGCAACCTTAGCCCGGACGGCATTGTAAGATTCGGCTGGCAGAATACGAACGAAACGCTTTTCGTATTTTTATTCGCCCAGCAAACTCACAACGCTATTGACGACTTTCGCACGCTGCCGCCCACGATGGCGAATCATCGACGAAATAGATCCTCGTCGAAATAAGAGTGCAATCGCGGGCCGGGCCGCAGCAAAATGCAGGCTAACCTCGGGACAGGAAAACCACGCTCTCATTTTAATACGTAGAAATTTAGTTTTTCTGAGCCATCGTCGAAGCCACAATGGCTGGCACAACCGTCGCCACAAGAATCGCGGCCTGCACAGCCTTGATGGTTTCTTTTGTCGCGTCAGACGCAAGCACATCACCGTTAGCCAACGAATTAATGCGTTCCTTGTGCTGTTGCAGTTCAACAGCGGGAAAGTTTGGTTTCAACAAACTTGCATGTCGAGCCAAAGCGATCAGCACAGCGGTTTGGCCATCCGGAACGGTCGATTCATCAAACATGATGTTAGCCATTCGTTGACGAATATCGTCTTCAAACGTGCCGTCAATTTCCGGATAGATACGTTGAGTAAACACCCATAGAAATTTCTTCTTGTCTTCTTTAACGACGCCCTTTTCGGACAACTGATGAGCAACTCGATGAGGCAGGTCTTTCAGGCCAGCCGTCTGCCTAACCCAGTGAGACAAACTGCGAGGCTTCTTTGAAGACTGAATCATCTGCAGCAGCTCGTCCAGCAATTCATCACCGGTCGCTTCCATATTGGCAACCGATACATCACCGTCTTTTCCTTCGCCGCGCACAATTCGGCGTTGCAACAGCAGCTCGCTGACCATCGCACCAGCGACTGAATATAGGTACAGGCCATGACAAAACGTGCCCGTTCTGTCATTTAACGCCAGCAACAAAACCTGCTGATGAAGTGGCAATTGTGCGGACATATAATTCACCCAACAAGGGCTTCGCCCTTGACCCAGTGGCGTGGTGTGCTGAAAGAAGTGGGACGTTTTAATCGCCGAGCCGCGACGTTGTCGCTACGCACAATTTGACGTACCCGGTTGGCCAACGGAAACGCATGCTTTTCAGGACGACTTGAGTAATTGTCACATAAGAAAATAGTGGTTGAAGATCGTAACTGGACTCGCCAGAGTTCAGTCAAATGACAGTAGACCCCAAAGTATGGCGACTCCGACAACACGCAAATTTCGTCGTGGTAAACCGCCAGTGTAAACAAAGCAAAACCGGCAAACCTGAATCTCGCGACAATGCTGTTTCGAAATGATTGCCCGCCCCCAAAACCAAGGGCATCAAATCGTGGCAGGCTTCCCAAAACAACGTGTCACTGAACGGCTTCCAGTCGTAAGGTCTTTTTTGCAAATGCTTTACGTCGCAATAGTAAGCATTTCAGCATGCTTATGGGAATGCTGGCCGAATCTCTGATCCGCTAAAGTCTCGGAAACGTTCAGAAAACACTCATTCCTGAGTCAGAAAAGGAGAACGGAACGTGAAAACATCTGGAATCTGCCCCAAATGCCAGTGCCGCGAGCTAAAAGTCGGCAAACGAGGAGGCTATTCAGCCATCCACGGAATCGGCAACATATTTTTCGGAGCCTCAACAGACGTCTACGTCTGCAAATCCTGCGGCTACGTCGAAGAATACGTCTGCGACAAACATCTCCGGAAATTGAGGCGATGAACGGCAGGCAAACCTTCCAGTCGCCCTTCATCCCCGGTTCTGCTCCAACATCAATCCAGCGAAGTCGCGTGGTGGATGCCACCGCAGTTCAGCTCGCAGCGAACAATGCGGATTCAGCAACTATCGACGAGCTGAAAACGCCAGCGGGATCGTCCGCCGGAAGTTGCTGCTACCTGGATGCTGAATCGTACTGCGCGAGTATTGCGTCAGCAGCGAAGTCGATCACGCAGAAGCTGTCGCTTTCTGAAAATGCGATTGCGGCGATACTGCCATCGGCACAGAACGAAATAATGCTGGGGGCGTCGGAGCACTTTGTTGTCAACATCGTTGAATCGGAAAAGTCTTCGGCACAAACAGCCAGCTCGCCGCGAACTGAGACGACTGCCAGCTTTGACGTTTTCGCCATAAACGCAAGCCCGACAATTCGCCCGGTTTTCGAATACGGTTTCCCAAGCACTTCAAGACTATCGGCCGACACAACCACCACGTTACCGCTGGATGTGCCCACAGCGATTGTGGCCCCCTTTGCATCGATATCCAGAGCTGTCACCGCCACGGACGGGCTGCCAATCAACTTACCAATGTCAATTTTCCCCAACAGCTTGCCTTCTTCCAAAGAGAAAACTTTCAGCTCTCCTTTGGATGTGCCCACAAAGGCCAGCTTACCATCTGGACTGACGGCGACCGCGTCGTCCTGAGTAAAGTCGCTGATCTTAAAGGAAACTCCCTTGCTGGCATTCGTAAGATTGATCAACGTGGCCTGACCAACGGTTGACGCTAACAGGGCTTTTGTTCGATCAGCCGTCAACGCCACACGATGACACTGAATACCTTTCAAGTCAGCCGGCCGAATTGCGTCCGCCCCACTGCCGGCGACTTTCGAAGCGTCCATCGTAAAGGAATCCGGACCACTTAAAATCAAAGCATTACCATCAACCTGATACAGAATAGACGTGCCACCCGATTCAGATTGAAACCGAGTTGCCAGCTGCCCCGCTTTCGCATCCCACACTTCCAGCACATTAAACTTTCGAGCGATCGCAACCTGAGCTCCATCGTTGCTGATCGCAATCGCACCAATCTGCGACACAGGAAACGAAGGTTCAGCGGCAAATCCAATTCGATCGACCGTGCTGTACAAAATGGCGGCCCCCACCAAAATCACCAGGCCGGCAATCATCGCGCTTCCACCAGGAATCGCGCCCGCAATCATGCTGGGCATCAGATTCGCAGTCCACTTGCGCATCCGTCGCGAAATTCTGGCTCGACCAACCTTTTGGCCTAGTTTCGTGAGAGCCGCTTCGGCTCCACGACGAACCATGGCGTCATTGTCTTCAAGCAGCTTCAGCAAAGGCTCAGTTTCAGCCAGTTCGCCAATGTTTGCCAGGGCATTGCAGGCGTGATAGCGAACTTCAGGAGCCGCATCACGAAGCTGAGCCAACAGCGCAGGCACCGATTGCTTCTGCTTCAATTGTCCCAGAGCAATCACAGCCTGACAGCGTACAAGTCGACAATCGCGTAACGCATCTTCCAGAAACACCTCAGAAGATTGATCCTTCAGTTCACCCAGTGATCGAGCCGCGGCGGCTCTGACCGGTTCCTCGGGATCGCACTTCAGCAACTCCTGAAGCATCGACAACACAGATTTGTGCTTCAGTTGCCCAACCGCTTCAACGGCCAAACGGCGAGTTTCCGTGTTTGAATCATTCAGAAACGGAGCCAACAGCGCGGCCCCTTTCGGATTCTTCAATCGCCGCAGCGTTGTGATGGCTCGATGACGCAATTCAATGTCGTCACCATCCAGATATCTCTGCATGGTCACCAAGGCATCATCGGTGCCACCCTTGCCAACGATTTCCAACAGGAATTCAATAACCTCGGGATTCGATTCATCATTGATCAATTTAGAAGCTGCGGCAGCCGTTTGTTCGCCATCAAATCCCGTCAGCGTTTTGGCCGCACATCGGCGAACAGACGGATGCTGGTCGCTAAGCGCATCAATCAGCAAAGACTCGCTTCGAGGGCTACTGATTTTCGCCAATCCAGATGCTGCAGCACAGCGAACGCGATGGTCAGAATCAGCCATTGCCGCGTTCAGCAGCCGCACAGATTTGTTTTCTCCGCTGTAGGCCATTGCATCCACTGCAGCAACGCGAAGCTCTGGAGCCTTATGTTTGGCAAGACTCATGTACATCGGCAGCAAAGAGCCGCTTCGTATTCTTGACAACAAATACACAGCAAACGCAGAAGCTTCCGGATCTCCCTTCGACTTCAACACTTCCTGCAAAGGTTCAATCAGCTTTGCCTGAGATTCATCGTCCAGCTCGGCTAATGCATCGCTCATGACGGCTCGGCAACGACCATCTGCTCTGCCAAGCTTCACCAGTGGCGATACCGTCTGCAAATATCCAAGTTGAAACAGACCACGAATTCCCGCATCCACAACAGCGACGGAATTGTCCAGCAAAAGATCCAACAACGTAATGGCTGAAAGTGCGTGAGGTATCTCACCAAGCGATTGCGCACAGGCTTCGCGAATTTTCGGCTGTTGGCTTTTTGCGTACGGCGTCAAAACATCTAAAACGACAGGAGACGCAGATTTCGTCAACACATTAAATTGAGCAATGACCTCGTCAATTTTTGCAGCGTCAATCGATTCCAGTTTTGCGATATGCTTTTCGATGAGCCGAGGAATCTTCTGGGGGATCGGTTCCTGAACTTTTCGCAACTCTTCCTGTGCCAACTCACAGCTCTTTTGAAATCTTCGTAACAAAGCGGACTTCTGCTCCGATGCGGAATAGACCTTTGTCTTGTCGCCATCAGTGTCCAACGCAAGCACAGCTGCAGATTCCGATGAAATCGGTTGGTTGGCACCTTCGCGTTCAGTTGCCGTAACAGCTTCCGTTTTTTTGTCTGCCTGATCGTTGCCGACGGAAGACGGGGATTCGACCGGCGGCAACGTGGTTTTGATAGACTTTGATTCGCCATCCGAATCCAACGGCTTTGCCTGTTCGACGGCAGGAATCGACCACCCACTGGAAGGTGGCATCGGAAAGTACTGTGGTACGGGAACTGGAACCGGCACGTGATACGGCAGACCTTGCGCAGCCGAGTGGTTTACCGGATGAAACCCCGGAAAATTCTGTTGGAACGCTTGTGGCTGCTGAGTCGCCAGTTGTGGCGCGGGAACTGGTGGTGCAGCAACAGCCGGTGGGGCGATTAAAGGCTGATTCACCGGCATCGGCTGGCCAGTCGCTGCTGCCCCGGTCGCTTCACCGCTCACAAGAACCGGTTCCTGCGACGGCGGTGTAGGTTGTCGTACAGGACGCTCTGGCTTAAGCAACTCGTCGACTAACAAAGATGAATCTTTAAGCGGAATGACGTCTGAATCGTCAAGCTTGTTCGTTGCCCGGCCAACTTCCGCTTTGACGGCTGGCATAGCGGGAACTGCAGGCCTTGCGTCTTCAGTCGCCTTCGCGACTGGCGCCGGAACCTGTCGAGGCACTTTCGCAACCCCATTGGCAACAGTATCCATCGACAGACCGGTAACGGTTGTATGCCCGGCAGTGGTTGAAACGGAACCACGCGGCAAAGCGTCTTCCGTAGTCTTCGCTCGTGTTCCGGATACTGCCTTCACGCCTGCAGCCTTCACGGATCCAGACGAATTCATGCCACCATTCAGCATTTTCTCAAGCAGATCAGAGGCATCAATGTCGTCGAGATCCTGCCCTCCTTCTGAAGCGACTCGCAGTTGCTGACGGGAGTCAACATCGCGAAGTTGAAAGCTTGTCGGCTCAGGAGTTGAATTCACGCCTTCAACCGTTCGAAGTGAAGGGCGAAACGCATCCTGTCGCTTGTCAGCTTCCGGCGGAACGAAGGTCTTCGGGTTCGAAGGAACATCGGCAGGAGATTGGGCAATGCCCGGGACTACGTCTGATTCGTTGCGGCGTGAAACGCCCTCAAAAGCCGTCCCCAAGTCTCGAAAGTCAGACGCCTTCACGTCATTCACAAACGAGCGAACGCTTTTGCCTGATTCCTCAGGCACTGGTTTTGGATTTGATGCCGAAGAAGTAACGTTATCACCACCACTATTTTGACGTTTTGCAGTCTTCGAGTTGACGGGTTTCAATCGGCGCGCAGTCTTAAGCGGCTGAGTTGTCTTGCTCGCCGCTTTCTCTTCTGCCGACAGCTTTTCACCGCACTCAGGGCAAAACTTTGCAGCATCAGAAATGATCTGTTTGCATTGTGTGCATTTCGTCGCAACAGCCACAGCGACACCATCTTCCGCAAGCAAGTAGATACGTAAACTCCTAACAAGGGCTGCGCCCTTGACCCAGTGGCGTGGTTGGCTGGAAGACATAGAACGTTCGAATCGCCGAACCGCTCCGCCCAACATCCACGCACAGGCCGGCATCATCTAGAATACGACACCGAATTCAGTTGTGTATTCTCGCACTTGAGTGTTAATTCCAGGACATACGTGCTGTTAAATATCTATGAAGACCGTAATCCTTTTCATGATTCGAAGTCCGCAGCAGTTGCCCCCCATCGCACTGGCTGCTGGCACGTTCCGGAAATTTCAGCGTGAAGCAGACTTAACGTTCGCTCCCAGAAATTCGCCAATCTTCCAAACTCGAATACGATTCTCTTCACCGGCTGTCGCCAGTACCTGAGCATCAGCAGACAACGCTAAACCGGAAATTGGTCCTGCTTGCGCCGAAAATTGAAGCGGCTTTCGATTCAACGAACGCAAACTCCAAACCCAAACCGTACCTTCCAGATCTCCCGCAAAAAGCCACTTTCCATCGGGAGACAAAGCGGTCACCGGCTGACGACCAGCGATCTTTGGCAGGTCAAGCTTCTGATCAATGTCGCCCGTTCGTGCATTCACAACGCCAACGCCGTTTGCTCCCACAATTGCAACCTGAGCGTCCTGACCGTTTACGAAAACCATTTGCGTGTCCGTCATTTCGGTTTCCAGCATTGACTGGTTCGAATCCAAAACAATCACATCGTCCTTCGACCATTTACTGCCCGACCGCTTCCAGATGCGAAGCTGGTACGGAGCCGTCGGGTTGGCATATTTCCCGTACGTCAAAAGCAACTTTCCGGTTGGCGAAGGCAGGATTCTGGTGGCTCCCAGTGTCCCTCGAACCATGTCAACGCTTTCAACGTTCCAGCTGCCGGTCATCGGCTCAGCGATGATCTCGGAAATCTCGTTCAAACTTGTGCCATCCACTTCAATAAGCCGCGTCTGAGTACGCTCTCGAATACTGACGAACAACGAAGTCCCATCAGCAGACCAGGCCAGTGCCGGCACGACGGCTTCAAAGGCTTCAATCCCTGACAATGGCGGACCACCGCCCTTTTGATAGACGCCGATGGCTGGTAGTGCGGTTCCAGTAACCCCCGTCATTCCCACGGCAAGCCGATCATCCGGAATAAACCTGTCCGATGACGGCACTGATCGCTCGACAACAGAATAGCTGCCGGAAAACAGATTCATCTTTGCAGACAACGGTGACGGCAGAATCATGCCAGATTCAACATCCAGATCCAGACGCTGAACTCCCTTTGAACTCTTCCACGTTCTCAGCGGTGTTCCAGTGATCGTATCCCAGACAACCACCGGCTGATTGGGCGCTGCTGCACGGATCAGCATGTCTTGATAATACTGCGACGCAGCCAGAATTTTGCCATCGTTGCTAAGCGACATCACAACCCGCCGCATCGGCAGCGACTTAAAATCAAAAACCGTATCCAATTCTGCCAACTTCACAGGCGAATCACCGGAATAGGTCCTGTCCGCAGACACGTTTGCTGCAGATTCGCGAGTTTTCAGAATGCGTTCACGCACCATTTCTCGCGACTCGTCGTCAACGGCGACTCGCAACTGGTGCTCATACAATGCCTGCACCGGATCAGCCGGTCGAATCGCCGCGCGGACCAATTGCTTAGCCGACGCGTCGGTCACGTCACCATCAAAATTACGTCGCACCGTGAACTTATCCTGCTTCAGCGATTCGTCTGGCTCAATCAGGTGCGTGTCTCTTAAAGCTTCATCCGTTGGCAGCCTGAACGTTTCCGCAACAACGCCCGGTCGAGCTGCTCCCGGAACATTCGACAGTTTTGCAATACGCTCGTCACCCACAGTAAACAGACCCGATTCATTGCTGCGAATTTCAACAATCGGACCTTCGTGTAATTTGTCCATTCTTAACATTTGCTTGCGAGGCAAATCAAACTGCCCAACAAATCCAGTGGCTCTGCCAAGATACAGCACCGTGCTGTCCGCATTGGTATTCATGCAGCAAACGGCTCCGAATCGATCGTTCAGTTCGGGTGCGAATACAACTTCAAATTCAACGGTCTCGCCGCTGTCATTCGTGCCGGTCACCGAATCTCCGCCAGGTAGAGCTCGCCGAATAACACGCCCATCCGCCAAACCTACCAACACCCTGCCCTGCTGTTCCTCTATCAGACAACAGACCGGTTGAGTGTCATCCAGCTCGACAGCTGTAATTGTGCTTACAACAGCCCCATCGTCCGTCTTGAAGATTGTCAGTTGCTCGTCAGACGTGACAACTGCTGCCAACTTCCCTGACGACGAAACCACAACACTTAGTACGCGGCTATTGGGCAAACTTACTGCACAAACAGGCGACGCATCCAGAACTGGCGCCTCGGGCGACTGCACCTGTTCTTCTGTCATTTCCATCGCACCCACTGGGCTGTGTACGACATCACTCGTTTTCCAGATGCAGCAGCTTCCAACATCATCGATCGTCAGCAAACTTCCTTCGCCAATAGCACGCACAACTCGAATTGGGGAATCAGACAAACGGGTCGCCGGACGATGTTCGTCCTGCAGTGAAAACAGATCCTGAGCATAAACATCCCAGTCCTGAAGATTGGCGCAACTTCTGGCAATTAATCGCCCATCGTTTGTACCAACAAGAACAAGATCGCCATTCTGAATTAGCTCCAGAGCCGTCAACACAGCAGGAAAACCTGTTACGGGCTGTGTGGTAATCTCTTTACGATCTCGCACCACAGCCGCCACCGTATCTCCGCGACTCGTCCATGAAAGCTCCTGCCCCAACACGGCAATTTGAGTACTTAAAACGCCAAGACTGCGTTGTCCTGACGACGCGGCTATTCGTGCTCCATTTGCCGTAGCCGCCACGTAGAATCGCTTCGCCAGTTGATTGCGAAGTTCAAACCATGTTCGAACAGCAACAGCAAAACGTCCGGTGCGAGAAATCGCCTGCCGAGCGACAGCTGCACCGCTTTTACCAACGCCTTCAGCTTTTGAGGAATCTGCATTATCGGAATTCAGCTTGTCCAGCAAAGACATGCCCGCAGAAGCAACTGATTGTTTGCCGTCTTGCGCGGCCTTCAATTCGTCTTCGGTTTTGCCCCCGGCTGTCATCACGCCTGAATCAGGCGTTTTTGTTTCAGCAACTGCCGCGGCCTTGTCGTCAGGCGTTGCACTGCCGGCACTCTTGCCAGAAGAATCCGGCGTCGAATCTGACTTCTCTGAACTTACTGCATCAGCCTGAACCAGGGCAGACGTTGACTCTTCAGCAGCAGGCTCTTCTGAAGTTCTGGGGGCCGCACCCGCAGCAGCGTTTTGCCTGGAAGTAGATGCCTCATCGTTTGCGCCAGCGTCCTGCTTGTCAACTTTGGCAACAACGTCACCGCCACCCCCGGACTCTGCCGGTTGCTTGCCCTTTGATTTGGCTCGAACTTCAGCCAGATTCGCGGGAGGCTGACTGAAATCTTCGCCGCCACCGCATCCAACAAAGCTAAATGCAAACGGCAGCAAAAGGTACAAGCGTGGCTTCATGAGAAATTTCTTACCTGGTAGATCGACTAATGTGAACACAGTCATTCGTTGTTTAAATCAGCAAGACAATATCCCGGCACAGCGATGAAATACCTCAGCCAGGGAAACAACATGCAGGTATTCACATCGCGACTGCTCCTGAATCCCAGTAATATTTTTGACCACAGAATCCACAGCTGCACACAGATGAAATCGCAAACTCACCCGAGCACGACTTCTGTCCCTCTGTGGTTTAAAATCTGTCCCGAAAGAGTTTCACTAAAGAAAAACCGGCAGTTAATCCGGGACTGTTCCATAACGGAAAAATCGACCGGCCCCACTGCAAAGCAGAGAGCCGGTCGTTCGTGGTTTCGACTTTGTCATTCCAGCTCAGCACGTGAGCTCGGATTGATTACTCGAAGTTACCTTTGCTGATGTTGTTGTCAGACAGGTTCATTCCGAAGAACACGTCAAACGAGTTCACTTCGCAAAGATTGCTTGTGTAACCGTCTGTGGCAGCTGTTCCGCCAGTTGCAGCGAAACCAGGGTTGAAGTAGTTGTCGCCGTTTGTGTCTCGCAATGTCTTGATGCTGCCGTCAGCCATCAGAATGTTGCACTGATTTCGGTGAACAGCGTAGAAGTCGCGAGTGTCCTGAAGAATCATTTCGCCGTTAGGACCAGCATAGTTAGCTTCCACAACCAGTTCGCCTTCGGTTGGGTAACCGGTTGGGATATAAGAAGCCAGTGGATCGCCATCGATCAGGCCTTTGTCCATTAGCACAAGCTTGCTGGAACTTGCATCCCAGTAAGCAGGACCGTCGTTGAATGATTCGCCAAGGCGAGCACCGTTGTACAGGTCTGGGCTAAGTGGAGCACCTGCAGGGTCACCCAACAACAGAACAGCTTCTTTGGCATCGCCAGGAGCAGCGTCGCCCAGCAAAGCCACATTGCTTGAAGGAACATCAGATGTTTCCAGAACGGTTAGCTTCAGTGGTCCCTGAGAAGACTGGAAGTCCTTGCACTTTGAAGCCTTGACAGTACCTTGAGCACCCGCACCAGTTGTTGAGGACTCAAGCAACACGCCGCTTCGAACCATGTGCCAGCTGGCTGCATAGTTTGTATTGAATCCAGATTCAATAATCTTCTTTACGATCGCATCGTGAGCAGCACCGGGAGTGATTGTGTAAGTTGGTGACCCACTAAGAGCGATAGTGCTTGAGTTCACAAACTTGCCAACGCCGTAACGGTCGACAGGAGCTTTGGAGTTAGCAGAACCAGATGTCAAAACTGTTCCCAGCATGTCGTTCAGCTTTTCCAAACCCTTGATTGAGTTTGAAGGGCACAACATGTTACCTGGCTTACCAGCGTTAATGCTGACAACGTCGGCAACCCAACCGAACTGAGTTGGATCTCCGTCGCGAATGAAGTCGTAAGCACCTGTGCAGATTCGGTCGTAGCGATCGTTTTCAGCGAATGCGTACAAAGCAATTCCCATTTGACGCAGGTTATTCTTGCACTGCGTGCTACGTGCTGCTTCGCGAGCCGACTGAATGGCTGGCAAAACCAAAGCCATCAGAATCGCGATAATGCTGATGACAACCAGCAATTCAATCAACGTGAAACCGCGACGAGCGGCCTTCTTGACAGAAAACTTCTTCATTTTAAAAACCATCCTCTATTACAAAAACAGATCCGTTGATGGCAATTCGAGACAACATCGCCCCCTTGCCTAATACGTCTAACAACTTGAAACACCAGATGTCGCCCAAAACCTGAACTCTCCGATACCAGCGAAGTCTCGTGGAGTAATTGAACCCTTCGTGAACCTTCGATGAATAAACCGTTAAGTTCAAATTCAGCTCAGACTGTGACAGTCAAACTAACTGGACAGTCACAGGTTCAATGAAAGATCAGAAGTTCTGCTACCCACATCAGCCGCAGGGCGTTAGCCCCGGTTAGTGCGGATCACCGAAAAACCATGGCTAACGCCCTGCGGCTCATCCAGACATGGCGCTGTCCACCTAACCACTGCGGAAAACTCCACCGATACGCCGCACCTTCGACAACTCAAGCAATTCGAAAACTCATGGGCCCAAATCAAATTCGAACGACTCACGTGTCAACTGATATCGCGGGAGATTTGAACATCTGATGAACGTTCGGTTAATAAACCAACAAGTTCAAATTTCGTCACTGCCCTGACAAACACCACATAACAAGTTGGCCGCAGTCTGAACCGAAACATGAAGAACGAATGAAGACAATGTTAATTGTGAAATCATTGTCAGTACGATGGCAACGACACCATTCCGCATCAGACGCTTCGTAACTCAAGGCCAGCCGATTTCAGTTGCCGCTTTAACTACGGTTGCCTGCGTGTAATCTGCGGGAACATACGGGCCATGCAGCTAGCCGTAACCAGACTACGCTGTGCGGATTTGCGTGAAGTGGGACAAGCCGACAGGCGGGTCGGCATCAGTAAGCCGCGTGAGGCACGGCAAAAAGGGTGCTGCAGACCAGCGATTCGCCCGTCTTCCCAACTCAACAGAAGCCCCTTGGCTTGCAACACGCCATACCTTTTGTTTTCAGGGTGGATGGCCCACGCTTTGAGCCCGCGGCCCAACCGTCATTCCCGCGCAGGCGGGAAACCAGCCGCTTTAAGGCCCGTGGATTCCCGCCTCCGCGGGAATGACGAAAGTGTCAATACCTGTGGATGGCCCGCGTTCACGGCGACCACTCCGAAACCCTTCACGGCGCAGGGCTTCGCCCTTGACCTGGTGGCGTGGTTGGTTGTATGACATGGAACGCTGGAATCGCCGCGCCGCCCGGTTGTCGCTACTAACAACATGCACGCACCGTGCGCGCATCGAAGTCTAACTGGACAGCGCCATGTCTGAATCAGCCGCAGGGCGTTCGCCGCGGTTTGTTCCAATCATCTGCACTAACCGGGGCGAACGCCCTGCGGCTGATGTGGGTCTCTGAAATACGGCCGTTTCCCTTTAACCTGGCACTGTCCAGCCAAAAAATTGCGGCGTCTAAATGCTTCGCAACTTTTTCAGCTGAGTTGAAATGGGCTGCCAGGCGACTTCGTGGGGCAGCTGTTTTTCATGGGCGGCGATTGCGGCGGTGACACCGGCTGCTTCACCCATGGCCACCGCATTTCCGGTAACTCGGTAACTTGCGTGGGCGATGAAGTCTCCGCTGATGCAGCGCCCGGCCATCATTAATCCGTCAACATCCCGGGCAATGAGTGCTCGCAGTGGAATATCGAACGGCTTCGACTGCACGCCCTTGTTGGTGTAGGCCGACTTCTCGTTCTGCTTGCGAGTGGCGGCGTGAATATCAACTCCAAAACTTGAGCGACACACCGCATCTTCGTGCCGAACCCCTGCGCGAACATCGTCGACCGAAACCAGGTAACGCCCAGCGATGCGACGTCCATCTCGTACACCAATCTGCTCTGCAGTGGTGACAAGCCGACAGTCCTGCCACACGCCCCCTTTTGCCTTCAACGCTCTAGTGATGCGATAAAGTTCGCCGCGAGCATTTATTGTTGCCTCCGTCACTGCGGCGGCATCAAATGGGCGAACTGCATACTCGTGGTTCATCATCACTGCCGCCACGCTTCCGCCCATATACCACAGAGTTGGCTTGGCGTAAGAAGGATCTTCTCCCGCCGATTGAATCATTTCCCGAAAGCGATCTTTGGTGTCACTGCCTTGCAGGCGACTGTATTGTTGCAACGCTTCGGGGCTGGCAGTAATAATTCCCATCAAAGACATGGGCTGACAGGGGCAATCTTTGGATTCACCAAATTGCCAGTCACATCCGGCCAAAGCACCGACGTCGCCATCGCCGGTCGCATCCACAACAACCGCTGCACGCCACGCTTGTCGCCCCGATTTAGACTCCGTGATCACTCCACGAATACGGTTGGAACTATCTTTTTCGACCTGAACAATTCGCGTGTGGTATTGCACGCGAATCCCCAGTTCCCGGCAATACTCTTCCAACAACACCTTCATCGCTTCGACGTCGTAAACATAGTGATTGCCATTGGGAATGTGGGCATCCATGGCTCGCAAACGCTGCGGTAGTTCTGCGTTGAGGCCCGGTTTATTGGCATCCATCACATAGGACAACATTCCGCTGGTCCACACACCTCCCAGACATCCGTGAGCTTCCAGCAGTCGAACGGTCGCTCCCGTTCTTGCGGCGCTGATGGCTGTTGCGATGCCCGCCGGACCACCTCCGCAGACCAACACATCGGTCGAATCAACAATGGGTGTCTGCATCACTGGTTCTGAAACAGTCTCAACGTCGCCCTCGGAACTGCTTTCCTGCGCAGAAACGATTGCCGGCAAAAGCGTGCTCGCCACCGACGCGGCAAGGACATTACGGCGAGTCCAATGAACTGACATGAAGTGGCTACCTGATAAAAAGTTATGAAGATTACTAAAAGCAGCGTCAAGTTTTCACAGCGACGTAGTCGCGTTTCCGAGCATTCGCTCAAATGGTCTGAGGCACAGCCTCGCTGGAGTCTTACTTAAAATGACGCGCTCACGGTGCGCGCATGTTGGTCGTAGCGACAACGGAGCGGCTCGGCGATTCGAACGTCCCACGTCTTCCCGCCAACCACGCCACCGGGTTAAGGGCGAAGCCCTTGTTAAGATTGGAGGCCGTCGAGTTTAAATGATAGAACTTCACTAGTCACGCACCATTGTTCAGCAGCACTGCTGTAGGTTGTGGATTTATTCGGGAACACGCCCTATCCTGATTAGCCGCAGGGCGTTAGCCCCGATTGCCTGCCATGCCAAACCGGGGCCGACGCCCTGCGGCTGATTAAAACGACAGACGTCATGGATCTGTTGATCATCGTTACACTTTCATAAAGAGCCAGACGTTGATGATAAAGTTGCCAATGAAACAGACACGCCGACACTTTGTAATCCGGTTGTCTTTCGCACTGGCAATTCTGCTTGCCGCGAATGCCAACGGCCAGAACAACGAGGGCCAGAACGCCAACGGCCAGACGTCTCCGCGTACATTGAATTCGGGAAGCCGCGAGCGTACTTACAACGTCTACGTGCCTGCCACGCTGGATCGTGACAAGCCTGTACCGCTGCTGTTATGTTTTCATGGTGCTGGCGGAAACGGAATCGCAGCGATGAAGTCGTTCCGCCGTCTCGCCGACCAACATGGTTTTGTGCTGGTGGGACCGGACGGAATCAACGGCCGCTGGAATGCTGGCTGCGATGACGAAATCAAAGCAACTGATGGGGCCGATGATGTGGGATTCGTCCGTGACCTGGTGAAGGCGATCCAGAAATACTTCAAGGTCGAATCACGACGCATCTATGCCTATGGATTCTCCAACGGTGCGGCGATTGGACATCGGCTGGCTACGGAACTTCCGGAAACATTTGCCGCTGTCGCCGCTGTTGGAGGAACGCTTGCACGCCACAGCGCAGACGTCGTTGCCCCTGAGTCAGCAGTGTCGATGCTGATCATCGTTGGCAGCGAAGATGCCATGTTCGGCACGAATGGAAATCTGCGAGGCGGCACGTTCTTCACAGCAAGTGAGACAGCTAACATCTGGAGCGAACGCAACAAATGCGGCACGTCGGTTGAAATTGAAACACCCGTTCCCTTCACTCGCTGGAAGAACCCTGCAGGCGATGCAGAAGTGGAGCTGTGGATTGTGCAAGGTGCCGGACACACGCCGAACATGAGCAAAGCGTTTGACACGCCGCAGCAAAGTTGGAACTTTCTGTCGCGCCACAAACGATAGGCTGCTGTCGTTAACGATCGAATTGCTTTGTTTCGATCGTCCACTTGTCGTCGCGTTTTAGTTCGCTGTCATCGCCGATGAACATCTTCGCGGCGTCTTTGCTGCCTTTAAGTTGCCAGTTCAGCCATGCAAGTGCAACTTTAGTAAATTCGCCGCCTTGCGGTTGCCGGTAGGTTCCACCATGGCCAACGTCCAGGTTTGTCATGGCGATCGGAACGTGATTGATTCGTGCATAGTCGTCCATCGCGTTTTTGTAGGCAATGTCGGAAGGACCGCCCATGATGTACAGCACCGGTCCGTGAAGCTTCTTAAGATCGTCTTTCTTCAAAGCTGGCATCGCAGCCATGGGCGAAGGACCTGGCAACACACCGCTGTTGCAAATCACCGATGTGGTGATTCTGGAGTCGCTTGAAATTTCAAGGGCTTGCAATCCGCCGCACGACATTCCCATGGCGGCCACTTTTGAAGAATCAACCCTTCCAAAATAGCGACTTTCAGGGCGAGCGTTTTCGGCGATGATCCAGTCCAGGGCAGTGATCAACTGACTGGATTGAGTTCTCTGACGCGAAGTTTCGTCCCGCGATTCAATTTGGTTCAGCAACCCGATGCCAAGAATGATGTATCCGTGCGATGCAATCTCGCTCAGAAAGTTCTTGTGCTCTTCAGTTGTATTCGCGCAGGCTCCGTTGCCCCACAACAGAATCGGAAGTTTTGTTTCGCTTCCCAACTTTTCCAAGTCTTCAGGACGATAGATTGTCATGCCTGCCAGCGCAGGCGACTCAGTGGCGATCGCCGAATACGGCCCCTGCCCACCGTCTTCAATTTTGATTTGCTTTGCAGAATCTGGTTCTTCTCGAGCATCATCTGCATCATTAACGATCGCGGCATATGCGGGCTTGGGATTGTTATTAGCGTCGAACAACAAAGGATGCTGCCCCCAACGCCACGTGCGACGATCGTTCAGGCCCCAAAAAGTCACTCGCTCAATCACGTTTTCGTGCTTTTGAAAAATCTCAAACAGCTTCGCGTAATCTGCCGCCTGAACATTGAGGTCTTCAATCGAAGCTGGCGTACTTCTGCGAGAACGACGACCGCCGAAACCACCCCCAAACTGCCCGCCAGAAGCGCCACGAATGGTCACATCCAATTCGGTAATGCTGACCTTCAATCCCAGTGACGCGTAGTCAGTGATGGCCTTTTCAATCTCTTCAAACGGCACGCTTCCGCTACGCCAATGCCCCTGAATACCAACACCATGAACAGGTGCTCCGTCTGCCAGCAATCGCTTCAGCAGTACCATTGAACTTTCGTGTTTGGCTCCCGATTCAATGTTGTAGTCGTTGTAATACAAAACCGCATCGGGATCGGCTTCGTGGGCAAACTGAAACGCAAGCGCCAAAAATTGCGGGCCAATCGTTTGCATCCACTTTGAATCACGCAGGTTCTCAGTCTTCGCGGTCTGAGCATCGCCACCATCGTTGATCGCTTCGTTGACGACATCCCAACTCTGAATCTTCCCCTTGTAACGACCGACCAGCGTCGCAATATGTTCCTTCATCCGCAAAGTCACCGCTTCTCGGTCGCCATCGCGAAAGAACCAATCACGAGTCTGTGCGTGCCACACAAGCGTGTGCCCGTGAACACTCATTTTGCTGCCAGATGCCCATTCCACCAACGCGTCCGGCTGCTCAAACTGCCAGGTATTTTCTTCCGGATGAACGCGTTCTGGCTTCATGCAGTTTTCTGGCGTGACCGCGTTAAAGTGCTCCGCTGCGATCGCCAATTCCTGGTCGGAGTATCTTGCGGGCAAATCGCCAGCGGTGCCGATACGAAACGAATCTTTGAAAGCGTCTTTGATGACGCGATTGATCTTAACTTCGACCACCGGAGCTGCCGAAACTGGTTCAGGTTTGGGGATATCACGCGTAGCGGCCGATTCCTGACTGCCAAACTCGCCAATCTTGCGAACCAGCGTGAGCTCTTTGTCGCCCAGCTTGCCGGTATACTCAATGCGAAGCTCTCGATCACCGATCTGCCGTCGTTCGACAAAGCTCAGCGTGTTGCCGACCAGGTTTGCTTCTTCAAACTCGACTTTCCGCTTTTGATCAGCAGATTCAACGACCGCCCTGGCTGTCAGCGTGCCGTCCTTGGGTTGAAAATTAAAGTGGTAGGTCTGCACTCCGGCGGGAGTGTCAAACAACGCATGCCACTCACCAGCAATCTCTTCGGCCGATGCGGGCAGCGCGAAAAGCCACATTCCAATCAGGCTGGGAATGAACAGCTTCTTAGAATTATTCATGACCACTTCCCTTAGACTTCTAATTGGCCCCAACATGTTCACGTTGAGTCAAATTTCCAGAGCGACTTAGTCGCGTTGACGAGCGGCAGCTCGAATGGCCTGAGGCACTGCCTCATGAGAGCCTGATTCTGGATCACTCAACGCCAACGCTTGCAGTAAACAACAGCGGAGCAATCTGGTGCAGGCTGCGACGCCAGGTTTGCCATTCGTGAGCCGTTTCCGGTGAAACGTAGTAGTGGCTGTTAATGCCTGCTTCTTGCAGTGCCTTTGTGTTCGCCTCGGGATCGCCGCCACGTCGTGGACGTTGGCCACCGCCGACTTCCTTGCTGCCGTAACTCACAAAGACCAGCTTGACGTGTTCTTTGAAACCTTCGGTGTTGTTCACATCTTCCATGGAAATGGAGCCGCCACTGAAGAGTCCAATGTGAGAAAACTTGTCGAGGTTGCGCAGCGTAATCATCTTTGTCTCCATGCCGCCCATAGAAAGTCCGGCCATGGCTCGGTTTGGCTGATCGATGAGCGTGCGAAAGTTGGAATCGACGTACGGAATCAGTTCTTTGACAAGTACAGTTTCAAAATGGCTGATGTCGAAGCCACCGATTCCGCCGGGCCGCACATCATTCGTCATTCCATAAGTCATCACAACAATAAACGGCTTGGCCTTACCTTCGGCAAGCAGGTTGTCCAGTATCAGCCCTGCATGGCCCTGAACGCTCCAGCCGTATTCGTTCTCGCCCCAACCATGCTGCAGATACAGAACCGGGTAACGTTTTTTCTGGTCGCCGTCATATCCCGGCGGAGTGTAAATGAAGGCTCGACGATCCGTCTTTGTGCTTGCGGAAGGAAAAAGAACTTCACGCATTTGACCGTGCGGAACATTCTTCAAAGCATAAAAACTCTTATCGTTCGCTGGCACTTCAACGCCGCTGCCCCAACGCATGGCACCGAAAAAGTATTTGCTGTTCGGGTCAGGAACTTCAGCTCCGTCAATGTTGATTGTGTAATAGTGAAAGCCTTCGTCCAGCTTGCGTGTATAGCCCGTCCAGACTCCCTGATCATCTTTCACGAACTCGCTGCTGTCACGAAAACTACACGAAACACTGGTTGCCAGTGGTGCAACAACACGAAATCTGACGCGTCCTTCGGAATTCACCTGAGGATATTCTTTGCCATTCTGGTTTGTGAAAGCCGGTTTCCAGTCATCGACCGGAGCGGCATCCTGAGCCAAACCAATTGAACCAACCAGCAATGCGCTGCACAGCAGTACATGTAAGCGTAAGAACATGAGTATTTCCTTTGTTGTGAAAAGACTGGCTGAAGAAACGGGACGCGGTGTTCTGTTTTGAAAAGAGCAGCAAACATGAGGCCCATGACCACGACCACGACCACGACCACCGCTGGGGCTCGTGCATCACTGTCATATAAATAGTGTCGCTTCAGCCTCTGCGTTTCCAGCCGCAATTGCATGGTGCAGACGTTGATGAAATCGGCGGGCACGCGACAAGCCAGACTGGCGAATGCAACAAACAGATTCCCCAACACGCTGTACTGCACAGAACATGTTTTCCAACGACGATGCAGCGTCGAACAGGTCGTCCGCAACACCAACGGAAGTTCGCTGTAGCCCGCCATCATTTTCCCCGGGGAAATCAAATAGTGCGTATACGCACTATTTAAAATCGTACACAGTAAAAGCGTCGAACACAATGATCTTGCCCGCCTGCCGCGGTCAGAAACCTAGCCAGCCCGCGCCGCCCCCGAGCTCGCCTTGGGGTTCACAGCGCCTGTGCGCTACCGCGTTTTCGGATGCGGCGCTCCCCGTTGAAGGATGTGAGATTTGCAACAAGCGCGCTGGCCATGCAAGCCCCTGAGGCAAGCTCAGCGGGAATCATCTGCGGACCATCCACCCCACCGCGGCGAGGTGACGCTATGCAGGGTTTGCTTAATGTGGAATAAGCCAACAGGCAGGGGGGCCATCAGGCAGCCGCAGCAGGCTCGGAAAATGCCTTCTTGCGGACTAACGCGCGCCAGGTCTCGCAAACCACCAGAAGCCCCCTGGCTGGCAGCACATCCCATTTGTCGTTTTCAGGGTGGATGGCCCACGCCCTAGATGCTGAAAGCAATGCGACAAATGGTATGCGTTTGAGTGCTATCGTGACCAAGGATTAAGGGACGCCGTTGGTGCGGCACCGGAATCTGAACGTATCGGAACGTCAGGAAAGCGTCGGTACATCTGATCGATGGGGATCTGATCTCTATTGCCAGGAGGAAAGGTGTTATTCAGCTGCCGGATTGAGACTGATGGCAAATTGCCAATGGTGGCCATCACTGCCCCTTGCGTGGGCGCGGCTCGGTGGAAAACGTCACGGTCATTTCGTGACTGGAAATCCGTTTGGCGATGACGGGTAGGACAAATTGTGACCGAAACAGCCGTCAGTGCAAGGAAGGCGGTTGCCAAAGCAATTTTGTGATTCATGACGAACTCTCAGGAAGTAGGACGACGGCTTGCCACAGAACGACCATGATCAGCGGGCTGTGGCCGTTGACGTGGATTTCACATTACGGGCGGACACAACTCCGCTGCATCATTTTGTTCGCCCGACTTGTTGATCTCTCACCGGATATCTCGCATCAAGATCCAAAGCACGACTCCGAAGAAGCCAGTTGCCGCAAGGACTATATGGAGAATGCCAACGCCTACAATCCCCGCTAGCGCGTTACCATTAACGAACGGCCAAAATGGATTCATGTCGCGGTGCATCAAGCTGTCAAGAAGTACATGAGATATACCCCCTACGAGACCGGAAACGGCAGAATCACAAATGAGCTTCCTTTTGGACACGGTTCGGATTGCGGTGAACCACGTCACCGGTGCCAGATGGAGAACTGCTCTTAGGCCACCATACGCGACAACGGCAGCAAAAGCACCGATTAGCGTTCCGCCGATATAAGTGTGGCAGTATCCGTGAATCGGGTGTAGAGAGAAACGTAGACAATAAAGCACTTCACAATCGATAAACACATTGGCCAGAATGAACGGAGTCAGCCAGTTCCGATGCGGAAAGCATCCTTTGGCGAAGAGTACAGGCCCGAAATGAAACGGAGTGAATGGAATGGCGATCACCTGCTCGAAAAAACACGCGTCAAATTCTCCACCCGGATTGTCTGCACTCATCTCTCCGGGCGAACGTTTGCGATAACCGGGTGGCCGCGGTCGATCTTCCGTTTGAAAACGCGCTGTTGGCCACTCCGCGTTCATCGCTTTGTTATCCGCCATCCGCCGCTATGCCTCGCCTGAATACCCCAAGCTCAGCACCTTCTTGCCATCCGTAAGAACGGCCACTCCGTGTTCCTCCTCAAACTCGGCGCCCAGATCGATCAGCGTTCGAGGAACCCCAAGACCATCTACCATCGACGGATAAACTTCAACGCTCGGTTCATACAGAACCGCGAGAAGATCTTCGGGTTGCCATATGCGATCCTGCTTCAATCGCTTTTCAAGAACTTTACGGCACCTTAGGGCAACCGTGACAGGATCGCGACTCCACCACATCCCGTAACCATCGTCGCGTTGCGGTAGATCGTCGTAACCTTGTTGATGCAGGTCACGGTAGAAAGTGTCACAGATGTTTTTTACCAACTTCTTCTGTGATGTTTTGATTATTGTCAGCATTTTCAGCGCTGATTTCGGTGGAGGACCATCGGAGTAGATGGCAACCGGCACTTTTGCAGAGCGTCGAGTCTTTCCGTTAGCGGTGTACTTGAACGCAGAAAATGCCGGGAGTACAAGCTCGGTCTCCCACCGCAATTCGTCGTAATCATCGCGCTGTGTAAACGTGCCCAGTGTCTTGTGCTTGAATGTTTTCATCCATCTCTCGCCCATGTATTTGCGGATAACGTTTAGGTTAACCGGGTGGCGGCCAACGATGATGATTTCAAATTTCGCGTGAACCGCCACTCCGGTTCAACCTGTTGATACTCATCATGTCCTTGTCAGAGCAAGCGGCCCCGTCCAATACGGTCGATAACCGTAAAGAAGGTCAGTTTGTGGCTGACCTCAACGCTCGATGGTTCGTGGCTCAAAGCCCGCTTGCTCAGAGAAAGACATGACATGAGATTTTACAATCAACAGCACGAATTCTACTGCGGAATCGATCTTCACGCCAACTCAATGCACGTCTGCGTCGTTGACCACGGCGGAAACAAGCTGCTGCACAAAAAAACTTCAACACCAAAACACCCGAGAAGTTCCTGATCGCGCTGCAGCCGTTTCAGAAGAGCAACCTGATCATCGGCTGTGAATCCACCTTCAACTGGTACTGGCTCGCCGATCTTTGTACGGCTCAGAATCTGCCGTTTCTGCTCGGCCACGCACTTTACCTGAAAGCCATACACGGGGGAAAGACGAAGACGGATCGCATCGATTCCGAAAAGCTGGCCATGCTGCTGCGAGGCGGCAACTTTCCAACGGCCTACGTCTATCCGGCGGACATGCGCGACACCCGTGACCTGCTGCGACGTCGGTTCACGATCGTCCGACGACGCTCGGCCACGATTACTCAGCAGCGTCACTTTTGACACTTCATCAACGAAGAGACAGAAATCTTAGTGAGCCGACGGCGCTAGCCGCGGGTTTGTGCGGAACCAGAATTATTGCAACGTAGAACCCGACGCTAGCGCGTTCGGCTCACAAAAAGTGGCGTTGTTCAATTATGCATTGGCGTGAAATTAAAGTACCAACACTCTCCCGTGGGAGAGTCGGGCTATCAGGCCCGGAGAGGGCTCGTCCTGTGAAAGACTGGGAGCTTGTTTTCACGCTGCCGCCTTAGTTGGGCAGCGTCACTTTTGACTTTTCATCAACGAAAACACAGGAATCTTAGTGAGCCGACGGCGCTAGCCGCGGGTTTGTGCGGAACCAGTATTATTGCAACGTAGAACCCGACGCTATCGCGTTCGGCTCACAAAAAGTGGCGTTGTTCAATTATGCATTGGCGTGAAATTAAAGTACCAACACTCTCCCGTGGGAGAGTCGGGCTATCAGGCCCGGAGAGGGCTCGTCCTGTGAAAGACTGGGAGCTTGTTTTCACGCTGCCGCCTTAGTTGGGCAGCGTCACTTTTGACTTTTCATCAACGAAAACACAGGAATCTTAGTGAGCCGACGGCGCTAGCCCAATGTCACTCACTTTGTTATATCGGGAGTTGGAATTTGGGAATCGTCGG
>ERZ887849.638-NODE-638-length-36965-cov-9.651477_pt1 | contig 36965 bp, 31 predicted proteins | sample MGYA00521267_ERZ887849 | MGnify/ENA primary metagenome ERZ887849 (study PRJEB32303, sample SAMEA104408601) | aquatic metagenome | biome: Brackish water; feature: Pelagic; material: water | place: Baltic Sea | collected 2014-06-06T16:11:00 | depth 2,863 m ... | reverse complement strand
TGCGATTAATCACACGACGGATACCCGGCTTGGTGCCGGTAGTACAATGCATGATGCGCCAGTTATCCCACAACACCAGATCACCCTGCTGCCATTGGTGGAAGTAATGAAAGTCTGACTTGCGGGTATGCGCAACCAGCCTTTCCAGCAGCTCAATCGCCTCATCGTTAGACAAACCAAACTGCTGCGGCGTCATCACCCGGTCCAGGAACTGCTCAACAATCCCAAGTACTTTGCGGCCACTGATCGGGTGCGTGTGCACCGCGGGGTACACCGCATCCGGGAAGTCCGGAAAACCGATGTCTGAGGGTTTTGTCGGGCTATAGGGCCCAGGCTCATAGCCCTCGAGGTTCACATAGCGCATATGCCGGCGCTGCATACTAAAACTGTAGGCGACCTCGAGTTTTTCCAGTAGTGCTTTGGTGTCGTCGTCCAGAGCATCGTAAGCTTTGGCCAGATCGCCAAAGCCTGTCAGGCCATCTTCTGCCGCCACGGTGACGGCGGTCAGCACCGCGCCATGGTTAGGCTTGGCGGTGTAGTGCAGGTCGATGTGCCAGTCGAGGCGCCCGACTATTTTTTCGCCCTTGTAGAACGCTGTGGAATATTGGTCTTTGTCACCGCCATTTTCCAACACAAATAGCTCCGGATTCTCATCCGAGGTGTTCACTTTCAGCGGGTGCATTTCCAAAGGGCCAAACACGCGGCTAAAGGCAATTTGGTTTTCCGGGGTAATCGCTTGCCCGCGAATCAGTAGCATGCCGTGTTCGTACCACAGTGCTTTCAGTTCTGCGGCAAGCTCGTCAGAAACAGGCTCGTTGATATCAAAACCGGAGACTTCTGCACCGATATTGGCAAGCGGCTTTACAGTCAGGCTCATCGTCATTTCCTATTCCAGAATGCTGGGATCTAAACGCAATTCGCGGCGGGCCATTGCTTCAAACAAGAAGGGGAAACCGTTGGGATCCGTGATGCTCACTTTCTCGACCACCTCATCACTGAGTGGTTCGGCACCACCCAGCAACTCTACTTCGTAGGCACGCTTGCAACGCCACTCCAGAGTGATGACGCGCAGATGCGCCTGGCGCAGATCTTTACCGACCACCAGCGCCCCATGATTAGCCAGCAACGCCCACTTCGAGTTACCCAGCGCTTCAGCCGCAGACAGCGTAGTGGCCTCGTCCTCGAAGGTGCCGCGGTATTCGTTGTACACCGGAAGCTCCAGTCCACAGTGTGCCCCGGTTTGATCATAGATCGGCGGTGTGCGCTGCAAATTGGCCCAGATGCCGCTCCAATGGGTGTGATTGTGAATCACCACGTTCACTTCCGGACGCAGGTCATGCAGCTGTATGTGCAAGCCAATGGCCGGGGTAATATTCCACTCGCCGTCAATAATCTTGCCATGCGCGTCGAGGGTCATGATGTCGCTGGCGGTCAGTTCGTCCCACGCCAATTCCCAGGGGTTGGTTAATATGGTGCCGTCGCGTTGGCGCCAGGTGATGTGGCCGGCTATGTGCTCATTCCAGCCCTCGCGGAACAGCATGCGACACATTAGGGCAACCTGGGCTTTCGCGCTTAGCTCGGGCAGCAGTGGCCGCCGTCCGGGCTGCGGTGCAAAGCGCTCCACCATAGCCTGGTTCAAACCATCATATTTTTTCATTGCAGTGCTCCTTCCGGTGAATTTGTTATTGTGCTGACCCGGCCACCGCCTGATTTTCCGGGACTGCTCTGCGCGCTATCATACCGAGCGCGCATATGAGTTATGGCCAATAATAAAGAAACCGCTTGGTTCAGGCATGGCGAATTCGGCCAGTTGTATGGCCGATCACGCCACTCGCTACCGAGCGCAGCAAGGGCTTAGCGAAACAGCCGCACTCTGAATTCACTGGGTGATAGGCCAGTCCATTTTTTGAACGCCCGGTGGAACCCCGAGCTATCGGCATAGCCCAACTGATGCGCTATGTGCGTGATGCTCAAGCGGGGATGGCTGAGATAGCGCCGTGCGTGAATTTCGCGCACTTGGTCGACCAGGTGTTGGTACTGCCAGCCCTGCGCCTGCAGTTTGCGGCTCAAGGTGCGCACACTGCAGTGCAACAACTCGGCACATCGGTCCAGGCTTGGGGGGTCAGCAGAGTTCTCAGCAATAATCTGCCATACGCGCCACGCCATATCTCCCTGGCTGCGACTAATACTGGTTTCTTCGCAGAGCCTGGCATACAGGGCGGCGCTTTGTGGGCTGGACTGAGGGAGTGGCTTGTCGAGGATGTCGGCTGCAAAAAACAGCTGGATGGCCGCACTGTCAAACTGTATCGGAGCCCTAAAAATAGCAGTGTAATTCTCACTGTGGACGGGGGCCGGGTAGTCGAGCTTCAGTGCTGTCACGGGCAGGGCCTGGCCCAGCACCCAGCGGGAGGTGGTGATAATCGCCGCCAGCAACTCTTCAACAACCAGCAGCCGCAGTTCGCCTAAACTGTCGTGCGCGTGAATTTGATAACAGCCCTGGCCGTCAATCTCGCTGAAGGCGGTAACCAGCTGAAAGCCCGAGAAGCGCCCGGGGTAGTTCTGGAAGCGTAGCCCGTGCGTAATCGACTCGCGCAGTGTCGCGCTGCTCATCATAAGGTAAGCCAGCTGGTCGAGTGTGGCAATCGAGCGATGCAGGCCAAGCTGCAGCCCCAGCTGCCCTCTCACCTGCGACTGCGCATCCAGCAGCACAGCACGGTGGCTGGCTTCACTGATACGCGTGTCGGCCTGATACAACTGATCAACATCCACGCCGTGACGCCTTGCCAGCGATGGGGCATCAATTCCAAGCCCGGCCAGGTAGTCCAACAGCCATGCCATATAGCGCGCGTCAGTGTTAATAAGGGGTCAGCCTGTTTCACTAAAGCCCAAACGCCGCTTCAGGCGCTCGCGCAGCGTTTGGACAATGGCGTAGAAACCCGGGATAAAGAATGTCCCCACCAGCAGAGCGGCCAACATGCCGCCGAGCACCGTAATGCCCAGCGAGCGCTGACCAAACGCGCCGGCGCCGCTGGCAAACACCAGCGGCAGAATGCCCAGAATAAATGACACGGCCGTCATGCACACTGCGCGGAAACGCAGCTTCCCGGCCTGCGCCGCCGCTTCGAGAATCGTTTTCCCTCCCTCCTCACGCAAGGTACGTGCAAACTCGACAATCAGAATCGCGTTCTTTGCCGCCATCGCAATCAGCAAAACAAGGCCAATTTGCGCGTAAAGGTTCAAGGCTTGCCCGGTTAGCAGCAAGGCCAGAACCGCACCGCCAATCGCCATCGGCACGACGAGGACAATGGCTACTGGCATAGACCAGCTCTCGTATTGTGCCACCAAAAACAGATACACAAACACCAGCGCCAGGCCAAAACCCAGCCCCGCCGTATTGCCCGCCTGCCGCTCCTGAAAAGCAGCACCGGTCCAACTGATGCGATAACCCGCGGGCAAGTTGCCCGCTACAGCTTCGAAGGCTCGCATACCATCCCCCGTGCTTAGCCCGGGTGCGACGCTTCCCCGCACCGTCGCCGCACGGTAAAGGTTGTAGCGCTGGGTGACATCCGGCCCCAAGGTCAGGCTGCTGCGCACCAAAGTACTCAGCGGCACCATCTCGCCGCTGCTGGATTTCAGGTAGAAATGCTCCAGCCCTTCAAGATCCGCACGGAAAGGCGCATCCGCCTGCATGGTCACTTGGTAGGTTTGGCCAAACTTGTTGAAGTCGTTGATATAAAGAGAGCCCAGCTGCGCCTGCAACGTCAGGAACACCTCACTCAGGGGAACCCCCAGATTCTTCGCTTTCACCCGGTCTACGTCGATAAAGTACTGTGGCACATTGGCGCGATAGGTGCTGAACACGCCCGCCAAGGCCGGATGTGCATTGCTTTCAACAATGAAATTGTTGAGCACCGCTGCCAGCTCTGTGGGCCCGCGCGACAGCGTGTCCTGCAGCATCAACTCAAGCCCTCCCACTGCGCCCATACCAGGAATTGCCGGTGGCGCAATGGCCATCACCTGCGCTTCCGGCACCTGCTTGAAAGCCTGCCGGTTAATTCGCTGGGCCACATTGAACACCAGTTCCTCTGCGAGCTGCCGTTCATCCCAGTGCTTGAGTACGACAAACAGTGTGGCGGCATTGCTTGCCATGGCTCCGGTAAGGATGGAAAAGCCGGTGACCTCGGTTACGCTCTGCACGGCAGAATCGGTGGCGATAATATCCGAAACCTTGCGCACTGCGTCGCGGGTGCGCAGCAGGGAGGCGGCATCCGGAAGCTGGATATTGACCAGCAATGCGCCCTTGTCCTCATCCGGCACCAAGGCCGTGGGTGTGGCGATGACGCCCACGGCCAGCGCCGCCATCCAGGCCACAAAGATACACGCCACTACCAGCAATTTGCGCAGCACCCAGTCAACGCCGCGGGTGTAACCGCGCGTAATACGCTCAAAGAACGCGAGAAACCTGCGGTACCAGCCTGCATCGCGCTGGCCGCCCCGCTGCAGCAATAGCGCACACAGTGCAGGGCTCAAGGTGAGCGCGTTCAACGACGAAAACACCACCGCCACACAAATAGTCACGCCAAATTGGCGGTACATCTCGCCAGTAATGCCGGGCAACGCTGCCACCGGCAAAAACACCGCCAACAGCACCAGCGTGGTGGCAATGATCGCACCGCCCACTTCCTGCATGGTCAGCAGCGCAGCGTCCCGCGGGTGCAAATCCGGGTCCTCACGCAGGTGACGATCGCAGTTCTCGATAACGAGGATTGCGTCATCCACCACTACACCAATGGCCAGAATAAGCGCGAACAGGGTCATGGTGTTGATCGACATATCGAGCAGGAAAAGTACGGCCAATGAGGACACCAGCGATACCGGAATGGTCACCGCGGGCACCAGGGTCGCCCGCAGGCTGCCGAGGAAGATAAAAGTAATAAGCACCACCAACAACACCGCAACCACCAGCGACTGCAGCACCTGAAACACCGCCGTAGAAACATAGCGTGTGGTGTCGTAGTTGATTTGATAAGCCATTCCCTGGGGGAATGCCTGCGCCTGCTCCGCCACCAATGCATCGACTGCGGCGCCCACTTCCAGCGCATTGGCGTCTGACGCCTGGTATAACGCTATATTCACCGCCGGGCGGCCACCGATTTCGCCGTAAAAACCGTAGGACGACTGGCCCAACTCCACCCTTGCCACGTCGCGCAAATAAATCGCCGAGCCATCCGCACGGGCGCGCAGAACGATGTTTTCAAACTCTTCCACATTCTGCAGACGGCCTTTCACCCGCAGCGTGAATTCGGTTTCCATGCGCTGATCAAAGGGTGGCCCACCAATTTTTCCCGCGGCCACCTGCACGTTCTGCTCGCGCAAGGCGGCTTGAATATCCGTTACCGAGAGGCCGCGATTGGCCATTTTGTCCGGATCCAACCACAGCCGCATTGCATAGTCTGCCTCACCCATAACCGTGGCACCGGATATTCCCGCTACGCGGCTAAGCGCGCCCACCACATTGATCTTGACGTAGTTGGACAGGAACTTGTAATCGAGAGACTCATCGGGTGATGTAAAGCTGATGATTTTCAGCATGTCCGGCGCGCGCTCAACAATCTTCAGCCCGCGTGCGGTGACCTCCGCTGGCAAGGCGGGTTCCGCCAGTTTCACCCGGTTTTGCACGCGCACCAACGCCATGTCCGCGTCAGTGCCAATGGCAAAGGTGATCGTCAGAGAATAGCTGCCATCGTTGGCGCTCTTTGACGACATATAGAGCATGTCTTCAACGCCGTTAACGGCATCTTCAATAGGCGCGCCAACCGCCATTTCCACCACTTCCGCCGCCGCACCGGGGTACACACCCGACACCACAATATTGGGTGGCGATATGGGCGGGTATTCGTTGACCGGCAACAGCGCCAAAGCCAGGCTGCCCAGCAGGGTGAACACAATGGAAATCACCAGCGCAAACTTCGGCCGCCTAATGAAAAAAGCGCTGAACATCAGCCGGCTCCGTCGACGGCGACGCCCACTGTGGCGGTAATCTCCACCAGCATACCCGGGCGCACCTGCTGCAGGCCGCGCACAATGACGCGGTCCCCTGCTTCAAGCCCACCAGTCACCAGAATCATGTCATCGAAGCGATCGCCCAGTTGCAGGTTATTGCGCACCACCGTGCTGTTGGCGTCAACCACCAACACAAACGTACCCTGCTGGTCAGCTTGCACCGCGGCCAGAGGCACAAAAAGTCCGTCCCTGAGCATCGTATCCTGCAGCGTTACCCGCACATATTGCCCTGGCACCAGCAGCCCGTAGGGGTTAGGAATACGCGCGCGCGCCTCCATGGTGCCGGTGGCCTCGTCAATCCGGTTACCGAAGTAGTCAATCCTGCCAACTTCCGGGTACTGCAATCCGTCGGCAAGCTCCAAGGTCACCTCAATACCCTTTAGGTCGCTCACCGTCGGGTTGGCCTTTACTCGCTGGCTGATTTGGTCGATATAGGTCGCCTCCGACACTTGAAACAGCGCTTCGATCGGGTCGACGCTAACCAGCGTGGTGAGATCCCCGCTGCCCGGCCCCACCAGGTCCCCCGGGCTCACCTGACTACGACCAATGCGGCCTGACAGTGGCGCCTTGATGGTGGTGAAGCCCAAATTCACCTGCGCTGCGGTCACTTGCGCCCCCGCCGCCTCAATGCGGGCATCAGCATCCAGTTTCTGCGCGGTCAGGTTATCCATCTCAACTTGGGAGATTGCGCCCTTGGGCAATAACTCGAGGCCTCGCCGGTAATTGCGCTCAGCGTTGGTCTGATTGGCTTTGGCCGCGGCCAAATCGGCACTGGCTATTGCCAACGCAGCGACGTATTCAGAGGGATCTATCACGTACAAAACCGCGCCGGCTTGCACCTGCTCACCTTCGTTAAATGTGCGTTCGAGCAGGTAGCCACTGACGCTGGCACGGATAGCCACATCGTCTTTGGCGACCAAGCGCCCGACGTAAACCGAGCGGGCCTGGTAGGGCTCGATGCGAACGTTATCCACCACAACTCCGATGAGTGGCGGTGTGGAAGCAGGCTCAGAGCAAGCCAAAACCAGAAACATGGGCAGCGCGGCCAACATGCGGCCCAGAGACTTGATGTGTGGCAAGCGAGTATCCCCCATGTGTTCCGTCCCACACTGTACCAGAGGCTGAGAAGCGCAGAAATACGGCCCATACATATCGCGGCAGCTGCCTGGCAGGAAATCGAGGCAAAAAAAACCGCCCGGCCGAAGCGGGGCGGTTTTCATAACTGGGGTGCCCTACCGGCTGCTATCGACCATATAATCCACTGCAGCAACCACTTCTTCATCGGAGCAGCTCATACAGCCGCCCTTGGCGATCATGCCGGTGCCTGGAATGCCGTTAATACCATGATCGTGAAGCACGTCGTCGCCCTTGGTGATACGTTCAGCCCAGGCGACGACATCACCGACCACGGGCGCGCCAGCCGCGCCAGTCATATGACAAGCCATGCAGGCCGCGTTATATACCTCTTCACCGGAGCGGGCCATCGCCGCGCCACCAGCGGCAACAGCACCACCGCAGGTGGTGTCACCTTGCAAACACACCTCACCCATAGGCTTGATACGCTCGGCAATCGCTGCCCGCTGGGCATCCGACAGGTCGATAGCGCTGGCTGCCATGGCTGCACACAGCGCAACTATACTGACTACAATTCGGCTCATCACACACAAATCCTCAATTCGCTGGCCGCGCATTATAGCCAGTTCTGCGCCGGGGGAAAACTCAGCATTCTGCACTCGGCAATATACAAGGCTAGATTCTGCATGGCTGGCACCCGCGCCTGATTTACCCTTACTATACCCGCGTCAAACTTACACCAATTGAGCCCCGCAAAGCAGCGCGGGCACGTCCACGATAAGGAGCCCGCCAATGAAGCTGTACACCTATGACCCTGCCCCTAACCCACGCCGCCTGCAGCTGTTCCTGGATTACAAAGGTATCCATATCGAGAGCGTGCAAATCGACATAATGAAGCAAGCGCAGTTTGAGGAGAGCTTCCGCAAGGTCAACCCCATGTGTACCTTACCCGCCTTGGTGCTTGATGATGGTACCGTGCTCACCGAGGTGATCGGTGCCTGTGTGTATTTGGAGGAAATCTACCCCGAGAAAGCGCTTCTGGGCACCACCGCATTGGAAAAAGCGCAGGTAATCAGCTGGAACCATCGCCTATTCAACAGCCTGTTTCACGCGATTGCCGAAGTGTTTCGCAATGGCAACCCGGCTTTCGCCGGCAGAGCACTGCCCGGGCCGATGGAAGTCGCCCAAATTCCCGCACTCGTTGACCGCGGACGACAGCGGCTGGAAGGAGCCTGGCGCATGGTCGACCGGGCGCTGGCCAAGAGCCCCTTTATCGCTGGCGAGCACTTTTCCTTCGCCGACATCGACCTGCTGGTTTGCGTTGAGTTCGCCGGCTGGATCAAGGCCTCCGTACCCGACGAGTGCAAACATGTGCACGCCTGGCTACCTCGCGCCAAGGCCGCACTCGCGGGAAGCTAATCAACACCCGGCTCCGAACACGTCTGCGAGTGGTGATGGCCTATACCGCCATCACCGCTAGCACCGTTTTGCTTGGCGCATGCAGCGAGCCTGAACCTGACGCGGCGCTGGCAGATTATGTGCAACGGCTGGAACGCACCCTTGACCAAGCCCCGCCGGAAATTAAGGTGCCAGAGTTGCCGAGGCTGCCACCGCGTAGCGACCTGAGACTCACTCTGGAAAGTAGCAGCCTGGGCACTCTCGACTTCCTCTCCCTCACCGGTTGCGCGGTACAAGTCACCATCGGCAAGCGCAATAGCAGCCTGGGCATCATGGCAAGTGCCTCGCAACGCCTGCTGCTAGAGTTGGAGTTCCTGCAGCTAGCGCCAGAATGCATTGCCTTTCAGCGCACGCAGGGTGAAGAAACGCTCGCCAACCTTTTACAAAGTGCCCACCAACTGAAGCAAGAGCAGCTGCCAGCACTCATTTTCAACGCCACGCTCGCCAGCCCGGAATACCGCGCCCTGTGGCGGCCACCGGAAGAGCTGGGGGACTACCCCGCCAACACCAGCAGCGAACCGCTGAATGCACTGGCTGCCATTAACGCCAGCGTTAGCCGCTGGCTAAGCGGTGATTATTCTGCTGACAATATCGCTTTCGAGATTCAGCTGAGCGAGGTGGCGCAGGGAGACGGCGGAGCACTACTCAAGGCACTGGCACTGCAAGCGCGCTGGCTACACAGCGCAGACGCGCTGCTGGATATGCGCCGTGAAAAGGGCCCGCTTTGCCAAGGCTTGCTGCGCCCTGCCGCCGTCGACACCCTGGGCAACGTCATCAGGAAGTACTTTGTCGGCGAAGTGCAGCCCTGGTCCGCTGGCCTCGGGCGGCGCCAGCATGAGCTGCTGCCGCTACTGGCCGAGCTCGAACAGCAGCTCAACACTGCCCTGCCCCCCACCTATCAGAGCTGGCAAGCGGCGCGTAACGCGCAACTGCTGGCATGGGCAGATGCACCACGCCGCCACGTGCAGGCACTGCAAACCACGCTCGAGCCCTGCGGAGGCTTAACGGGCCGCGCGGCCAGCGTTAAAAACGCGACTAACCCGGAAAAATAGCCGACAAAGTACTGGAAACTCCGGGGCACACTCAATGTCCAAGCACTATAAGCTCCGCAGCCCGGGGGGGCACCCATTACCCGGCAATCGAGGTTACTTGTGACAACTGCATACAACACAGTCAGAATCAGCCTGCTCGGCGGCCTGGCCTTGCTGCTAGCCGCTTGTGCCAGTGCCCCCCCAAAGCCCGACGTAGACTACAAACAAGACTACGACTTTAGCCAGGTTCGCAGCGTCGCCTTTTTGGAAAGCTCCGGCAGCGTGGCGGGCGACAACCCCTTGCAACTCAGCGACATGCAGAAAGACCGGGTGGACACTGCCATCCGCTATGCCTTGTCGCTGAAAGGCATCACCCTGGTGGATGATATTGCCGAAGCAGACATGCTGATTAGTTGGCATTTGCTTACCCAGTTCAAAACCGACGTGCAAACCTACGACAGCCCGGGCTATATGGGCATGTACTACGGCTACAATCGCTACAGCCTCTACAACTGCTGGTCCTGCATGGGCAGGTCAACCGACGTTAGCGTACGCGACTACACCGAGGGCACGTTTATCGTCGACATGATAGACCCGAAGCTTGAACGCTCAGTCTGGCGAGGCGTCACTCATTCACGCCTCACCGGCAAACAGCTACAGGATCAAGCACGCTACAACGAAGCAGCGGAGGTCATTTTTGCGGCTTTCCCGCCGGGCCTGGAAACGGTGACAGAAAACCAACACTAGGGTTATTCCGGACAAGCTCCCTGCGGCTCTATTGAGCGATTTGTAGGGCTTTGTTATAGTCCGCGTCCCCTTGCAGGGTGGGGCCCTCGGGCTCCAAAGCACTGCATGTATTAGTTTTCCGCCCGTAGCTCAGCTGGATAGAGCGCTGCCCTCCGGAGGCAGAGGTCAGAGGTTCGAATCCTCTCGGGCGGGCCATAAAATCAATAGGTTAGGGATGAGATCGAGGAGCGAGACGAGGAGGAGTTTGCTGCTACGTTAGCTGAGCTGTTGAACGATGTAGATCTATCTGACATTGAGGGAGACAGAGAGATCTAGGCTTCTTAATAGTCTTGGTGTCCCTACAAGCTGTTGATCTATCCCCATACCCCTTACCACGAGCAGCAAATACGCCCAACACCCCAGAAATACAAATAATATTAATTCTCATAGAGTTACAAGCCAGGCACCTCTCCCCTGAGCCCTGGAGGCAAGCAGATATCAGATTCAACGAAACTTTTCTTGTATTTGTGCGTCAGATTGGCGTACATTTGTCATTAACCGAGAGGCACTGCCTCCAAGAGGAAACAGAGATGGCCAATTCAGCCCGCAAAGAACGCCTGGACATGAGGATCGACTCAGAGACGAAATCGCTAGCGGAACGAGCATCCGCGGCTTTGGGCTGTGCCTCTGTTACAGAATACCTGACCCGTTTGATCAGGCAAGATGCGCCTGAAATCCTGAAACAGCAAGCCTCCATCAAAGTAACGAGTGACCAGTTCGATACCTTCATGATGGCATGCCAGGACACCTCTGCTGCCCCCAGCGCTCGTATTCTGGAGGCTACCAAGCGCCTTGATCAAGAAGGATTTTGATTGCCAGTCCCGCAAGAGTTTATAGCACTCAATCCAACCCAATTTGACGTGAAGGCTTTCGATTGCGGAAAGCCTGACATGAATAAATTCCTGGCTCGCTTTGCCGCAAAGAACATGGGCTTGGGATTGAGCAGCACATGGGTATTGCCCGCGGAACATCAGGTAGAGGGCGTAAAGACTCCGATAGCCGCCTATTACACCCTGGCCTCATCAACCGTTTCCAAAGTAGATATCCTGACTGACGCGAATCTCCCAAACTATCCTGTGCCTGTCGTGTTGCTCGCCAGGCTTGCCGTCCATAAGGCTTACCAGGGTAGACGCTATGGCGAGAAGACTCTGGTTAGCGCGCTCAGGCATAGCGTCGAACTAACTACTCGCGGACTGCCAGCCATCGGACTGATCCTCGATATTCTCGACGAGGATGCAAAAGCCTTCTACGACAGATTTGATTTGTTTAATCCCTTTACCAACGATCCTATGAGGTTATTTGTCTCAATGAACGTCCTCCGGAAAATCTAGAACCAGCATAGGCCCGTCTGACGTTGAGCAGAAAGTCGACACACTCATTCGTACTCCCGCCGGATTTACCGGTCAGGTCGTTCTCTGCCGAGTTGGAGTCATATTACGAATGCCTGCACCGATTGCTCTGCAAAACACTAGATATTCCCGAATCAGTCGCATCCATCGCGTTACTGTGCGAGCACATGCGCGGCTACTATTACTGGATGAGAGAACACCTCGAAGATGATTTAGGAATTTCCAAGATCGTCGCCGAATCGCTCCCAGGCCCCGTGATAACGCCGACGTTGAAACTTTTAAACGAATGGGAGCAGGACACCACGGTTGGCCAGAGAGAATTCGAAAGTCGCCTGGTAACCTCCAGCGTCAATCAGCCTATTGATGCGACCAATTCAGATTTCTCCAACGCCTGTAGATGCTGGCACAATCTACGTATGTGGATCTTCGAAGCAGACCGGATTCTGGGGATCACCAGAAACAGAATAGCGTTGGACGCACCTAAGGAGGTGCCACGCAAATACCCGTGGATAAGCGAATCTCACCTAAGTTTCGATTGGGACGACTGATAATGCCGTAGGCCCGCTGCTTGCGAGCCGAGCAATTACCTCAACGGCCGCGGCCTTATGGTGTGGAGCGAGATGCGCATAACGCATCGTTGTCTCTATAGAGCTGTGGCCCAGTAATTCACGGATAGTATTGAGGTCGACTGTCTGACGTCAATTACTTTGGCCGGCTGGCAAAGTGATGGCGTAGGTCATGGAACCGGAAGTTTTTGACCTTCGCGGTATCAACCAAAGCCGACCAGGAATTATTGATATTATCGAGCCGCTTACCGGTTTTGGGGCTGGGGAAAACTAGATCCCCGGAGTCCGACAGATCCCTCCACTTTTTCAACACATCAACAGCCTCGCTGTTGAGCGGGATATGCCGCGTCTTTCCGGATTTGCTGGTCTTGCCCTGGACAGTCACCAGATAAGTATTGAAGTTGATATCGCCCCAGGTAAGGTTAAACAGCTCTCCCCGCCTCATTCCGGTGTTCAAGGCCAATAACGTCATAGGCTGCAGGTAATCGGTGTAGGCGCCATCCAGCACCGGGTACGCAGGCCGGCCACGGTAGGTGAGCCATTGGTTATAGCTGAGCCGCTCCTCGCGCTGCTTTTGCTGGCGACTCTCCAGGGCTTCCCTTAGCCGCTTCTCTTCGTCCGCATCCAGGAACCGGGTGATCGCGTGAGTATCAACTTTCTCTCGTTTCATGCCCAACAACGGGCTGGAATCAATAACGCCCCATTCGACAGCCTTGGATAAAATCGATTTGAGGACAGTTACCCGACGATTGATAGTCGAATTGGAAAGGCCAGTTTCTTTTGATTTCCGCGACCAGGAGGTGATCACCCAGGGGGTAATTTCAGATAACTTACGCTGACGAAGGAACTTGAAGTCCTTCTGTAGCAGGCGGTCGACCTCCTTGGAGGTTTTGATATTGGCCTCTGCCCAGGATTTGTAACGCCTATCGTAAAAGTTGCCCAGTGTGTTCAGCGCCTCCTGCTGCTTCCGGCGCAACTCCTCCTGCTCAGCGGCCTTGCTCGCTTTACGCGCTGCCAGTAGGTCGATCCCATCGGCGCGGGCCTGGCCCTTGAGTTTCGTCGCTCGCTCGCGTGCCTGGGTGGGCGTCAGGTCGCCATATCGACCGATCGTATAGTCCAAGTTCCTGCCGTTGTTGTGATAGCGCAGGACAAAGCTCTTGGCGCCCTTCGGGCTTACACGCAAATGGAAGCCCGACACCTCGGTATCCCAGATGCGGAAGAGCTCCCCGCTGGATAGTGATTTGTCGATCAGGGACTTGGTGAGCTTGTCCTTTTGAGCAGACATTCGATCAGAATCCAGCCGCTTGTTTTACACCACATTTTACACCAGTAGCGCCGTTACACCAAAGTATTCAGAGAGAATTGAAATGAACGCTTAAAACCCTTTTATTAAATAATATCAGTTGGTTATATGACTATCAGCGTCACTCAATATACCTGCCTGTAACACGGTATATACCCCTCCGGAGGCAGAGGTCAGAGGTTCGAATCCTCTCGGGCGGGCCACCCTGAAAGGGTGCATTCCCGTCACCTGGATTGCCCTACACCATGGCTCTACCCCATTAAAGAAAAGGTATTACAACCGTCCTGTGAGCGGTGCACTGTCACTAAACGTCCAATTGCGTCACTGTTGATCAGGTTGTCCGTAATGGTCTGGTTGTCGTGGCTATGAGCCACAAAGCGTCGACCTGACTCTGTCAGGGTGCCCAGGATCGCAGACCGAAAGCCCTCGCGAACTGGCACAACAGAAAAGCTTTCAACAACACCTGTCCCCCGGGGTTGAGGCTCAAAGACTCGGGGCTTGATTCGATCCAGCGAGGCCTGCAGTGCGTTGCTGGAGCAGAGATGCCACTCATCCGGGGAGGTGGTGGAGTAGACCCCGACCGCATGCTTTGACAGATACCCCCCATTGGCTCCCACCAAACCATAGCTCCCCGGATCACCCCGCAGCGTTTCGATCATGCTTGCTATGGCATGCATGGTGTAGTTGTTACCCGGTCCGCCAAAGTAAGGCAGGCCGCCGGTGACGGTTAGCGCGCGAGGGTCACGAGCATCCATGCCCAGCGCCTCAAGGGCGATGAAGACGGCGATGGGGAAGCAGCTATAAAGATCCATGTGCCGGATTTGTTCTTTCGATATCTGCGCCGATGCCAGCGCTTGCTGGTAGGTTTGAGTCATGGCAACGGAGGTATCAAGGCGCACTCGGGAGGTCACCGGAGGCTCGGCGGCACTGGCACAGCTGTGCAAATAGACCCATTTGGCGGGGTCAATGCCCAACCTTTGCGCGACGCTGACGCTGGTCATCAGCACCGCGGCACCCTGATTTACAGCATCTCTCGCTACACAAGCTTTGGTGTAGGGATAGGATACGATGCGATTGCCTGCGGTGACCGAGGCAATATCAGCTCGGCTCAGGGCCTCGCGGTGAGTGGCATAAGGGTTTTCCCGCGCGACCTGGTTAAATCGTTCGAGGAGCTCAGCCATCGTCTGCGCATAGTCATCTGCGCTTGCCTTGAGTCGGTGGCGCCGGGCGTGCTCAAACAGTGGGTAGATGTCGAGGGGCATTGCCATTCCGTGTTGTGCCATCTGCGGCCCCCTCAGACCTTCGATGCAGGCGCCTCTGTCATCACATTGGCCGGCGATTTCTTCAGTCCAGTCGAAGACTTGCCCCTGACGTTGAGCGAGGCGAGTGGTGGCTGCGGCCTCTGCGCCACAGAGTGCAACCAGCTTGAATTCACCGGCGGCAATGCGATCCGCCATTTCGCTCACCAGCAACTGCGGCTCGTCGCCGCAGGCAATGGAATAAATTGCCGTGTGCGGATTGCACCCTACGTGCCCTGCGACTGAGCGAGGAAAATTGTCGGGCCCGCCGAATGGAGCCACCAGCGGGTACTGCTCCGCAGGCAAGGAATCCGCAACTGTCCGCACAGCGACCAGAGCATCGATGGATTGCCTGGCAGCTCCGACACCCGCATCGAACAGGGCAAGCTCCAGGGCTCGAGCCGCCAGGGACTGGGGTGAAAGGGCAGCATAATGCGGCGCATCGATATGATCGGTGTATTGTCCTGCGCCTACAAGGATCGGCGTGTTGCCTGGTGCTCTTATCATGGTCGGGTACCACGTGAGGTCGTTACGCACCCTGCGCCACACGTTGGGCAAAGCCAAAATCAGCCGGGGCTCAGTATCGCGCCCCTGCATTGTTAACGGCCAAGGGCTCTTCTATTATGTGCCGTTACCTGTCGAGAATAAATACAAGGATTCTTTATGGCGTGGCACCTGGGTGACCTGCTGCGACTGGCTATGGCAAAAGCGCCATCCGATCGGCCAGCGGTGATTGACGCCTATACCGGTCGACAACTTACCTGGGGAGAGCTGACAGAGCGCAGTCGACGTCTTTGTGGGTTAATGCAGACACTGGGGATTGAGCGCGGTGACAAAGTCGCCATTTATGCGCGCAACAGCATTGAGTATGTAGAGGCGGTAATCGCTATTCTGCAGATCGGTGCGATACACGTGAATGTAAACTACCGATATACCGCCAAAGAACTCGCCTATATTTTTGCCAACTCCGACAGCAAGGCAGTGTTTTATCAAGCCGGCTTCCAGGACAACCTGGCCGCAATTCTGCCTGAGCTGCCAGGCCTCAGCGTGCTTATTGAACAGGACGGTGATGGCAGACCGACGTCACCCTGGTGGGGGGATCGGACCCACTGCAGATTCGAAGAAACGCTGAACCAGAAACAGCCCGAGCCCGAGTACTCTTCAAATCCCGAAGATCAATTCTTCATGTACACCGGCGGCACGACGGGCCTCCCAAAGGGGGTGATGTGGAGCCAAGACAAGCTTTTTCAGATGTTTGGCATCAACTACTTCTGCGCTGAAGGGCCCAAGCAGCCTCAATCCGTCGAGGCAGTGCTGGAAATGTATCGTCGCGGTGAGCATTACACCGAAATGGTGATTGCGCCCATGATGCATGGCCTGGGTGTTTACAGCCTGCTGCCCACCCTCGCCTTTGGCGGTACTGTAGTGACTTCATCAGCATCCCGATTTATCGCAGCAGATGCCTGGGATGCCATTGGCCGTTACGGAGTGAAGGCCCTGAAAATACCGGGTGATGCGATGGGTAAACCGCTGCTTGAGGCGCTTGAACAACGCGATAGTGTCGCGGACCTCGAGGGCTTTGCCATGATGATTTCCTCGGCCGCGGTTTTCAGCATGCATATCAAACGGAAGCTGGTGGAACGACTCCCGAACCTGCAGTTGCTGGACATTCTCGGGGGGTCGGAGTCGGCGGCGCTTGGGCATGCAGCCATGAACCGACAGTCCGCTGGCAGCAGCGAAGGGAGATCGTTAAAGCTGCAGATTGGCGAATTCGTACGAGTGTTTACCGCAGACCACAGAGAGGTCGCGCCGAGTAGCGGCGAGGTGGGCATGATTGCGCGTCGTGGGCTTATAGCGGACGGCTACTACAAAGACCCTGAACGCACGGCAAAGACTTTCCCTGTGATCAACGGCGAGCGCTACTGCCTGCTGGGGGATTGGGGTGAGGTGCTGGCCGATGGCACCGTAAGATTTCTGGGGCGGGGAAATGTTTGTATCAACACCGGTGGGGAGAAAGTTTTTCCCGAGGAAGTAGAGCAGTGTCTCAAGGCCCTGCCAGGTATAGCTGACAGCTGCGTGGTAGGCGTGCACGATGCACGCTGGGGGTCGGCTGTGACAGCGTTGATCGAGCCGGTGGCGGGCGCGGACATTGTGCCCGCTGAGCTTCACAGGGCTCTGAGCGGCCAACTGGCGGATTACAAGGTACCCAAGCATTATGTAGTGGTCGATACTGTGGGAAGGGGTCCCAATGGCAAGCTGGATTATCAGACCTTGCAGCGTTTGGCGATCGTGGCCGTGGTAGAGGGCGCTTTGGTAAAGGGATGGAGGCTGTTGAATCGATGAAAACACGGGCGGCGGTCATTGATTCCGTGGAGGGCGATTTTCGGTTTGCCTCTGTTGAGCTGGATGAGCCCCGACCGGATGAGGTTTTGGTTCGTCTTGAGGCCTGTGGCATCTGTCATACCGACGTCTCTGCTCGACACTATATGGTGCTGCCGGCTGTGCTTGGCCACGAAGGAACGGGTACCGTGGTGCAGCGTGGTAGTGCGGTCAGTGATGTCGAGGTTGGAGACAGCGTCATCATGTCCTACGGCTGGTGTGGTGACTGCTACGATTGTGTATCTGGCCACGCCTATGCTTGTGAGCGTAGCGTAGAGGGCAGTATTGGTGGTCGCCGCTTCGATGGATCCACCACACTCAGCATGGCTGGCAAACCACTGACCGGTGCATTCTTTCAACAATCCTCTTTTGCCCAATACGCATTGGCCCCTGCGCGCAGTGTCACTGTAGATCGCCTCGGGCTGGACGCCGCCCTACGCGCAGCTCTGCCCTGTGGCATCATGACGGGCGCTGGTGCCGTGCTGAAATCACTGCAATTGCAGCGGGGTGAGAGCCTGGTGGTTTTTGGTGCCGGTGCCGTGGGGTTGGCAGCGGTGATGGCGGCAAAGCTGGCTGGCGTAGCCATGGTAGTGGTGGTGGATATCCACGAGCAGCGCTTGGCGCTGGCCGAGACGCTTGGGGCTACCCAGATAATCCACGCGGGGCAGGAAGACGTGGTCGCTACCCTCAAGAAAATGAACCCCCGAGGATTTGCAGCCAGCCTCGAAACCAGCAGCCAGGAAAGCGCCTTTCACGCGGCCATTGAATGCTTGGGCATGCGCGGCCGCTGCGGGGTGGTGACCACCCCCCGTAACGGCGAGCCGTTCCCGTTCACACCGTTTCCATTGCTGCTGAAGTCTGCCCGTGTACAGGGTATTTTACTGGGCTCGGCACTACCCCGGGAGTTCCTGCCAACGCTCATCGACTACCACCAGCAGGGATTATTCCCTTTCGATCGGCTGATCAAAACCTATCCCTTTGATGCCATTAACCAGGCCTTCGCCGATGCCAGGTCGGGGGAAGTAATAAAACCAGTAGTCGTCATGTCCTGATGGATATTTGCCTGCACTGCGCAAGACCATACATCGTATTTTTCTGATTAAAATTTTGAAAACTTCGACTTTACCTTAAAATTACCAGAGGTATCCTACCCCGGCTTCTTACAGACCCCCACCAGACCCGGAGCAAAGGATACGAACGCCAGACAAGACAACCCTAGCAACAACGTGAAGGCCAGATACTTCGCGACTAGAAAAGGTGCATAGGTGATGCCCCGCAGAGCCTGCTGCCCGAGCCCCGGGGAATCACCGGGGCACACGGTTTGCAGTTTTGCCACTTATTCTTCCTCCATCCTGGCTTTCAAGCCCGCAAACGGGTTGTGGGTGGCCGCTTGGGTTTTGCTTGCCGAGGTACTGCCGTAGCGCACGAAAGCCTCAAACTTGCTGTGCTCTTCGTCATGGCAATAGAGACAAAGAAGCTCCCAGTTACTACCGTCATTAGGGTTGTTGTCGTGATTGTGATCAACATGATGCACGGTGAGTTCTGACAGGTTCTTGCGCTCGAACTCCCTGGCGCAGCGACCACAGATCCACGGGTAGATTTTGAGTGCGCGTTCACGATAGCCCGACTCGCGTTTCGCGTTGTACTCGAGTTGTTCGGCGCGTACTTGCTCAAAAGTTTTTGAAGGGGGCATGCTCAAACTCCTGCTGTATCACTGCCGATCATAAGTCACTCCACGAACCCAAACCCGAGCATCCCAAACTAGCGTCGCGACGCTTCACTCACATCGCGCACCGCCTTGAACTCGGATTCAGCGCGCCACTCGGGCCAGCGCCGCGAATTGCCCAGATCCTCCACCAGCAGGCGGAACAGCTCGATGTCCTGCACTGCGCCGGTGAGGTTCCAGTCCGGCGACCAGGCATCACAGGGCTTGTGATAGCAGTTGCCTACGTAGTCCGCAATCCACTGATTGCCCGCCGCACGGCCGCCGTCGACCAAATCGGCGCCCCCGGCAATACCCATCAGCAATAATACCGGCACGCCCGCTCGTGCGAGTGAAAAGTGGTCGGCGCGGTAAAACAAACCGTTCTCGGGCAGGTTTTCGGGCGTGACATAGCGACCCTGCTGCGCGGCGATGCGCGCCATGTCGTCTTCCAGGCTGCTTTGCCCTTCACCAACGAGAATCACATCGCGCGCCTCCCCTGCTGTCTGCAAAATATCCAAGGTGAAGCTGGCCACCGTTGTCGCCAGCGGATACACCGGGGCCACCGCATAGGCTTTGGACCCAACCAAGCCGGATTCCTCCGCAGTCCATAGTGCAAACACCACACTGCGCTCCAGCGGTGGGCCGGCTTTTAGCACACGGGCAATTTCCAGCACGCCCGCCGTGCCCAGCGCATCATCGTTGGCGCCGGCGCGCACGGTCTTGCCCTGTGCATCAGGGGGGCCTTCACCGTAAGCGTCCCAGTGAGCCGAGACCATCAGTACTTCATCTGGCCGCGCGCTGCCCGGCAACAGGCCCAACACGTTGCGGCTATCAAACCGTGTGACTTTGACGTCCGTGTGCGCACGGAAGCGCACGCCGTCGAGTTCAAAGGCGGTAAAGCCTGGCTGGCGAGCCGCGATGCGCAGCGAGGGCAAGTCGTGGCCGGCCATGGCGAGCAACTCGGTAGCGGCACCTTCCTCCAACCAGCCTTGGAAGGCGATTGGCTGCGGCCCAATCGCGTTGTTGCTGGCCAGTGCCACACGTTCCCCGGCACCGGCGGCGGCCACGCTCCAGTCGTAGCCCGCTGCCTCGGTTTCATGGATCACCAACGCGCCCAACGCACCGCGGCGCGCCGCCTCTTCATATTTATAGGCCCAGCGCCCGTAGTACGTCATGCGCCGGTAACCAAAGCGCCCGGCAACAGGCTCTCCCGGGGCTGCCGCAAAGTCGGGGTCGTTGACCAGGTACACGGCGATCTTGCCCGTTAGGTCAACGTCACCGTAGTCGTCCCAGTCACGCTCGGGCGCTGTTACCCCGAAACCGACAAACACGATCGGTACGTTATCGGCATGAATCTGCCCCGTTGCGCGCACCGTGCTCACCTCCACGTTCTGACCCTGCACTAGCCTCAGCTCGCCTGCGGGGTAAGTAAACGCAAACTCCGGTGACTCCAGGAAGGTGCGCATCATGGGCACAGCCTGTGTCCACTGCCCATCCGGGCCGCCGGGCTGCACGCCGAGCGCCTCGAATTGGTCAATCAGGTAAGCGACGGTTTTGTCTTCGCCGGCAGTGCCGGGGGCACGGCCCTCGAACTCGTCCGACGCCAGCACCTTGACCATTGCCTCTAATCGTTCGGGCTCAACGGCCGCCGCAACGGCGGGGAGTTTGCTGGCGGAACAGGCGCTCACTGCGGCTGTGATACAAGCGGCAAGAAGGATACGCTTCAACATAAACAGGCCCTTTGCAGAGATTTCAGGCGGCCGATGTTCTGCGAACGCTGCACACCGGCCGGCCTTTCACATGCTAACAGCTTAGTAGACGAAGTTGGGCGCTGAACCATGAATAGCCAGCCCGTCATCCCGATAGACCTGTCACCGGAGTGGAACCTGACTTCGCGCAGCATTCTGCCGCAAATTTCGCTATAGCCTTTTGAGCCCAGACAGCGGCCCACAGGGCTTCGCTCTGCGCTTCAACTTCGTGCTACTGTTTCCGAAATAGACGCAAACGGCAGCCACCAAAACCAATCGTCTGAACCCGGTCAAGTACCGCAGCACCGATCAGGACGCCAGGAAAGATTGACACTCGAGGGCATTTCAGTCGATGAGCACACACGAAAACAAACTACTGATCGAGGACTACTTCAAGGTCGTAACCGTCTCTCCAGTTGGCGCGAGTATCGACAGCGCGATCGCCTCTGCTACCTTGATGCCATCAATCCCCGCAGAGAGAATGCCGCCAGCGTAACCCGCGCCTTCACCCGCAGGGTACAGTCCGAGGGTATTGATGCTTTCAAAATTGTTACCGCGCTTGATGCAGATCGGCGCTGAGGTGCGCGTTTCAACGGCAGTGAGCAGGGCGTCGCGCATCGCGAAACCCTCGATCTGTTTGTCGAATGCGGGAATTGCCTCGCGAATGGCCTCGATGGCGAAGGGTGGAAGCGAGCCGGACAGGTCGGTGAGTTTTATCCCGGGCTTGTAGGAGGGCACCGTGCTCGCCAGTTCGCCGGAGGGTTGCTTATCCAGAAAGTCACCGACCAGTTGTGCCGGGGCGCTGTAATCCGAGCCGCCCAGTTCAAAGGCTTGTCGCTCCAGTGTACGCTGCAAGTCTATCCCTGCCAGTGGGTCATCAGGGAAGTCTTCCTCCGGGGTGATACCCACTACAATGGCAGAGTTGGCATTGCGTTCATTGCGTGAGTATTGCGACATACCATTGGTCACCACGCCACCTTCTTCCGAGGCAGCGGCAACCACGGTGCCGCCTGGACACATACAGAAGCTGTAGACACTGCGGCCGTTTTTGCAGTGATGCACCAGTTTATACTCCGCAGCTCCCAGCATGGGATGACCAGCCTGCTTGCCGAAGCGAGCCCGGTCTATGACTGACTGCGGGTGCTCAATGCGAAAACCAATGGAAAAAGGCTTCGGCTCTATGTAAACCCCGTTGTCTTTGAGCATCTGGAAGGTGTCGCGAGCACTGTGACCAATTGCCAGTACTATGTGGCGGCTATACAGCGTTTCCCCGTTGGCCAGCACCAGTCCCTCAATTTTCTTTGTACCGCCACTATCACTTGGTTCGAACAGCAGCCGATCTACTTTTGATTCAAACCGTATTTCGCCACCCAGATGAATAATTTCAGCGCGGATATTTTCAACCATCTTTACCAGCTTGAACGTGCCGATGTGTGGTTTGCTAACGTAGAGAATTTCCTCAGGGGCGCCCGCGTTAACAAACTCCATCTGCACTTTGCGGCCAAGATATCGTTTATCCTTAACCTGGCTGTACAGTTTCCCATCAGAAAAAGTGCCCGCACCACCCTCGCCGAACTGCACGTTTGACTCGGTATCCAATACGCCCTTGCGCCAGAACCCCCAGGTGTCCCTGGTGCGTTCGCGAACCGCTCTACCGCGCTCGAGTACGATCGGGCGTAGTCCCATCTGTGCCAACAGTAGCGCTGCAAGAATCCCGCAGGGACCAAAGCCAATGATGATAGGGCGTTGTTGGCCCGTGTTGGGGAAGTTCTCGTCGGCCCTGACCGGCAAACGATAACCGGTGTCAGGACTTGTGCGGTACAAATCCGGATTGGGACAATTTTCAAGCAACGTGTTCTCAAGATCGGCTGGCAGCGCCACGTCCAACTGGTAGATCAGGCGAATGTTGCCCTTTTTCCGCGCATCGTGGCTGCGTTTGAAAACTTCGAAGTTGGTGATGTCAGTGGCATCAATTCCCAGCCTTTCTGCAATAGCCAGAGTCAGGTCGTCAGGGGAGTGATCCAGGGGGAGTGTGATGCTGTTAAGTCGTAGCATTTTTCGGTTTATCTAGGCGTGCATGCCCGCAGCGTAACCTGAAGACCATGCCCACTGGAAGTTGAATCCACCCAGGTGGCCGGTAACGTCTACTACCTCGCCGATAAAGTACAGCCCGCTTTGATGTCGTGTCTCCATGGTCCTTGAACTGAGGGCTTGTGTGCCTACCCCACCCAACGTTACCTCGGCGGTGCGGTAACCCTCGCTGGAAGAGGGCTTCAGTATCCAGTTGTTCAGTCGCTCCCCCAGTTCTTTCAGGCTGGCATCGCTGAATTCCGCAAGTGCTCTGTCACCTGATTCTGGCCACCACAGTAATTGTAGTTCGGCGACCAATGACCTGGGCAGGTGCCGCTGCAAAATTGTTTTGAGGCGATTAGCGCCACTGTTAGCCCGGGCATCGATCAGCAACCGGGTTGCGTCCAGGCCGGGTAACAAATCCAGAGTTAGTGTATCTCCGGGTAGCCAGTAGTTCGAGATCTGCAAAATCACCGGCCCGCTGATACCACGGTGAGTGAATAACAGTGCCTCGCTGAATGATTGCTCACGGCAGCGCGCGGTCACTTCAAGTGAGTTGCCGGCGAGTCGCTCGCACAAGTCTTTAGTAGCGTCACTGAACATGAAGGGGACGAGCCCTGCCCGGCAGGGCACCAGCGATATGCCAAACTGTTCGGCCAGGGTGTAGCCGAAGTCGCTGCCTCCCAGTGTGGGAATAGACAGTGCGCCAGTGGCAATAACCAGCGATTGGCAGGTAATGGTTTTGTCCGTAGTGGTCACTTCGTAACCGCCGTGCTCTCCTGGTCTGCTGTTGATCGAATGCGGCTCAATTCGTGTTCGTATCTCTACTCCTGCGCGATCGCATTCATCTAACAGTATGGCCAGAATGTCGCTGGCGGAATTGAGACAGAACAGCTGGCCGTGTTTGCGCTCTTCATAGGCAAGCTGATGACGTTCCACCAGTGCAATGAAATCCCATTGTGTATACCGACTGAGGGCAGATATACAGAAGTGTGGGTTTTGTGAGATGAAGTTTTGCGGCGTCACATCAAGATTGGTGAAATTGCAGCGACCGCCGCCGGACATCAATATTTTTTTGCCAGCCTTGTTGGATTTCTCCAACACCAATACGCGCCGTCCCCGCTGTCCCGCCGTAAGTGCGCAAAAGAGTCCGGCCGCTCCTGCGCCAAGCACGATGATGTCGTAGTCATGCATGCTCAGGTCAAAGCCTGCTTGCACTTGAACCGTTGGTTTTGAGACACAGCATTATAGTGATGTCTTTCAAGTATCAAGAGAGGATTGGAAACCATCCAGAAATTGCAGCAACAATTCATCGCTGCAGGCGCGAAAGTGTTTGTTGCCCTGTTTGCGAAACAGCGCCCCCAGCTCCGAATCGGTGAGTGTGGCACCGCCTTCCTCAAAAATGAGCAGCATGTTTTCCTGCTCCAGGTTGAGGGCAATGCGCAATTTCTTGAGAACATCATTGTTTGTCAGGGCCTCGCTATTCATGTCCGGGCGACTGCCATCGCTGCGCGGTCCGCGCTCTGCAAGAATTAGCCCCTCCAGGATGCAGCGCAGTTGCTCATTGGAGCACTCTTCAAGCAGGCTTGCCTGCGGCTCTGACTCTGTTTGTAAGATAGCTTTGTCGTTGTAAAGCGCCAGCAGGGCGTTGAGGTCTCCCTCGGAGAGGTTCAGCGCATTGCAGATGGATGATAATAACTCGTTGTTCTGCATTCAGATATTCACAGGATGATTATGTGGGGTGAACTATACGCCATTAATGGGTGGCAGCTACAGTCGCCCATCCCCCGATAAGTGGGTAGAGCCTGATGTTAGGAGAAAGGAATTTGGCGACGGCATAGGCCGCTGAACACATGGCCCAGTCTCTTGCTTCGCTATGCTTGTGGGAATGAACGCCGATGATCGGACCCTCAACGCAGGAAGCTCCATCCATTATGGCTTCATTTTCGTTCGCAAGTGCCGGTGGGCGCATAGAGAATCGGTTGGCTTATGGCGCGATTGGCGATGCATTCGATCTTGCCGCTGGTTATTCCTGCTACATAGCGGTAGGCCATTGCTTTCATGACGCTAACAGGCGCACGGCGCATACATCGATGCAACTGGTGCTTGCATTGAACGGGATCTCGATTCAGTAAAACGTGGCGCAAATGGGCGACAAAATCATCGCCGCTGCGCAAGGGTTGATGGAGGAAGACGAGCTCGCCCACTATTTACATTCATCCGCTAACTCTGTCTAAGGTATTGCCAAATTAAGTGGCCGGAATTGGCCTGCCCCTGTTTATGGGCATGGCCTCAGCAAAACTGCCTACATGCGCCATCAACCAGAGCAGACAGCAGACACTCCTCTATAAGTTCGTCAAAGCGCACTACGCCGCCTTAGTGGAGCACCTGGCTCAGCAGGTCCAATCCCTGCCCAATCATGTTCACCGGGAGTTTGATGCCTACCTGAAGTGCCGCCGCCGCGAAAACGGCTTTCTCCGGGTGCGCTACGACAAATGCCACTGACCTGCCTGCTTTCTAATGCGCGCTGGGGGCACTATTTTGAACCCAGCCGCCCCGCGGCGCGACGACCCGGAAAAAGCTTAATCCGCAAAACTGAATCCGTTAAACTCCCAGAAATAGCCTCGCTGAGAGCTATGCAAAAGCTGCACGGGGGCGAGCAGGCGCTGTTCTAAAACTGTGAGTTTAAAGATGAATGGCCGATTTTTGGTGTTAATCCTGCCGGTTAGTATTACCCAGTCCATTGCGGCAGAAACGTCCTCGGCCTATGGTGGCAACATTGAGGCAAGGTAAACGCGATTTTTGTGAGGCGGCACCCATGTCTACACCAATTTGCCCGATGATTCTGCCCTGCCTGAAAATAAGCTGGTCGGTGCTGAGCAGGCCTATCGCCATTAACTTTCAAAGTATGTAGCGGGGAGTGTATGCAACCAGATACCACCACATTTAAAGTCATCAAAAACGAGTTTGGGACGCTGCTTGGGTACGATGGTGTCCGCCATGGCATGCTGGATGCCAGAAACAATATAGCGTCGCCAACCCTTCGCTGTTTTGCACTGTATATTGACGCCAATAAGCCAGAAAAGATGCTTACCATCGGCGGTGGTGCATGCATCCTGCCCACTTGGGCCCAATCTCGCGGCATTCAATCCCATATTGTTGAGCCCGCGTCTGCGGTGCTTGATCTCGCCAGGGAGCACTTCTTTTTCGCCCCCAATCTGCATACCGTTTTCATGACCACTGGTGAAGCCCACCTGACATCAACAGATGAACGATACGATTGCATTGTGCTGGACGCATTCAGGAGTCACGTACAAGACGAGTTTTGTTACTCTCCAGATGGAATCGCTCTGTGCTTGTCCAGGTTAAATGTTGGCGGACACCTGTTAATTAATACTTATCAGTCTGCCGACAACAGGTCATGGCAATCAATTTCACATGACTTGCTTGGCTTTGAGAATAACGTCTTCATCAGGGCCGTTCAGGGCCATGAATCCAATATGTTACTGTTCTCCGTGAGGGAGGCTAAGCCTGGCTGAGCGCCGCAGGCGCACTGTCACGAAGAGCTCATATCACGGGTTTAATCTCTAAAGTCAAAACATGCGAAACCTACGCAGCCAAGTACGTGATCTTCGCAGTTTTTCCAGGCCAGGCATCCTGCCCCAGGACATAACGCCCCTGGTGCATGCCCCGCGCGCCTCCCGGCAGGAAATCGTATTGCACATCTTTAATCAGGAGCGCGTCACGATTGCACACAGTAAGACTCATCGAGTCACCTCTGCTTGTACTGTGTTGGGCCGCACCCAAGGCTGGCATCTGGATTGGGCAAGTTCAGCTGTCTCGTGTCGCCCCCGCTCACCCGTTTAACAAAAGATTGCAACTCTGCGGCTTCAGCTTGCTATGCACCATTTTTACCACCTGTTGCGCTGCGAAATAAAAAGGGAGTTCCTTTGCCAGAAACCGCCCGCTTACCCAGAGCCCGACCGACCACGACCACTTTCTGGACGACCCGTTACTCTCGACACCCCAGTTATACTTTTTATACTAGCTTGAGCTGGGCTAACATAGCTGCCGTAGTTGACGTATAACAAGCCGAGCAATAACGGGCCACAGGCAATACCGACTGTACTGAGCATATTCGATAAACCAAAAATGCGGCTGTAATATCGTGTCCCATACGTCTTTGCTAGAAGTAGTGGCTGGAGCATTAGCAAGTTGCCGACACTAAAACCAAGCAAACCCAATCCCAGCAAAAAGGCCCAAGCGTGGGTGACCTGCGACAGACTGCATAGCGCAGCGGATTGGACTAGCATCATGGCTAAAGTGAATCGCGTTGCAGAAAATTTGTCGAGCAACGCGCCGCCTATCAAGCGACCAATAATACTCGTTGCTGGAATAACGCTCAGCGCAAAGGCCGCTTCTTCGCCAGAGAGGTGCTCACTAACAATACCGTTAAGCACTAGCCAACATCACAAAAATCATTGAAACTAACGGGCAATGGAAATCGATAATGTGCCTACATTTACTCTCGACCTGGTTGCGATTACGCTGGGTGCCCTGGCGCTTGGGATGCTAGTCGAGACGCTTTCGCCATTACGGTCTCAGCAATCATTTTTTAGTCGCTGGCTAAATAACGGCAGTCTAGCGTTGATCTCATATCTCGCTGCCTACGGCGCAACAACATTGCTAGCGGTTAGCCTACTCACCCAATACTCACCACCGCGCATCGAGTGGATCGCCTCCCTACCGCTGTGGCTAAACATAGCCTTGGCACTCGCAAGCTTTGAGTTTATGCGCTATTGGCTGCATCGCGCCATGCATCAAGTGCCGTTTTTATGGCGATTGCATCACGTGCACCACAGTGACGCAGAGGTCGATGTATCGACTGCTTTCAGGCATCATCCGTTCGAAGGGCTGGTGAGCATATTGCCGCTACTGCCACTTTCATTTCTATTTAACAACGCCATTGAGGCACTACTGCTATACCGCGCGTGGGATTTAGTGATGACGGTATTCACGCACGTCAACGTCGGCATACCCCAGCCACTTGAGCGCTGGCTGTTGCGAGTTGTTGTCACGCCTAATTTTCATCGCACGCATCACTTCAGCGACAAGCAGTTTACCGATTCCAACTATGGCGCAACGGTGCCTTGGTTTGATTTCATGTTTAAAACGTACCGTAAGACCACCGCCGATCAACAAAGGTCACTCGCACTGGGATTGGGGTTATGCGAGGCGGACAGCATACGCTTGGATAAGCTATTGCTGGCGCCGCTTAAGACTCAGCGAAAAAACGACTGATACGCTGCATTAGCAAACATTATGCGCTTCCGTGGGCATTGCGGCTCGCCTAAAAACCAGGCGCACTGTCATCAATACAGGCCGCCCGGTGCGGTCAGACACGGTTGTTCAAAGCCTTCGTTAGCCTGCTTTAAACGCTTTAGACGACCTTTCTTCTTCCGCCACTGCTGCTTTGATCGCTTCCATTTAAACCACGACCAGTGCTCGATGACGGCTTAGGCAACTTAGGACGACTATTGGCAGTTCCAATAGAGCAGCTCGTCGCGGTTTATAGGGTTTACATTCATTGCCCGTAGATGCACAAGTAGGCGGTATCTACCGCGGCCTTCACCTGGAAGTGCGTATTGGCCGCCACTTCAAACACTTCGCCAGCGGTGAATGTCTGCCACTGCGTGTGCGCGGGCAATAGCACGGCCAACGCACCGCTCACTACGGTCATCGTTTCGAACTGACTGGTGCCGAATTCATACTCACCGGGGGCCATCACACCGACAGTTGCAGGCAAGCTTTCCGTTTGGAAGGCGATGGATTTTACCTTGCCATCGAAGTACTCATTTACATCAAGCATGGTTTGGACCTCAGATTAAAAAAGGGTGAGCAATTTACCAAAAAAACCTCGGGCATACACGAGGCAAAACTTCATCAAAACGCCCCATGAAGTTAAGCTGTGCGGTGAATCAGTGTAAACCCAAGCCCGCGCACAAGAAGCAAGAAGGTCATAACGTTGTCCGCATTGCCAAACCCACCCATCTTGTACTCATTTCGCCGCTGCCCCTATGCCATGCGTGCACGCATGGCCCTTGCCTATGCGGGGATCGTTTGTGAGCATCGTGAAATCGTCTTACGCAATAAACCTGCCGCTATGCTTACTGCTTCGCCTAAAGGGACCGTGCCGGTGCTGGTACTGCCGAGCGGCCAAGTGCTTGATGAAAGCCTCGGCATTATGGACTGGGCGCTCACCCAAGCAAAGCTACAGCAGTGGCTGAGACCCACCACAGTGCGCAGCCAGCAAGATTGGTTACAAGATAACGACGGTCCATTCAAAAAACTGCTAGACAAATATAAATACGCAGACCGTCACCCAGCGCAATCGGCACAAGCCTATCGAGAACAGGCATTACCCTATTTAGCGGCGATAGATAGCGCACTGCACAGTGCAAGATGGCTACACGGCGATAGCATTGGCATCTGCGATATCGCGCTATTTCCGTTTGTTCGTCAGTTTGCGATGGTGGATGCAGAGTGGTTCTCACAGTGTACATTTGCAGCGTTAAAGTGCTGGCTAGAGGTTTTGCTCCACATACCTTTGTTTGTTGCTGTCATGAAAAAATACAAACCTTGGAAACCAGAAGACCCACCGACCTTCAGTGCAACGCTGCTTTAAATCTTGAGCGGGAATGTTATATGGCAAAATCTATTCGCCAAGGATACGACCTGGCCGCAGCGGCACCCGGCGTCGATCCTCGCTCGGCGCCAATGAGTGCACAGGTTTTGAGTCAGGTATGTCGCCGGCGCAGTTCAGCGGTTGACAGCAGGCGGCCTATGATCAGCTAGCGAGCGAAAAATCTGTCAATTGGCATGCGGCAATATTATTGGAGAAAACCATCCAGGGGCCATGTGATGCTCCCGACGCAGCGCTCATAAAACATTAGGCTGGCGCTAAGCCATTGGCGATTCGTGTTCTTCTGGACTTCCCCTGGTTCGTGGAGATTCCGAGCGTCCGTAAAAGTGGGATAGAACCCGCCTGTATCAGCTTATGTATGGGCAACCCTACCCCCTGAACCACAAAAATCACAAAAAAAATTTTCAAAGCAATTAGTTGGGTCCTTGTAATGGCGGAGAGCGAGAAAGTCGAACCGTCGAAGCGTCGAACCGTCGAACCGTCGAACCGTCGAACCTCTTAGTCCTTAGTGGGATATGGCTTGCCAAACAGGCTCGCGGTTGCCGTACCCATATACTGAATAGTTTGCACGCGGTCTGCTGCCGAGCGCAGCGCCACGGCGGCGGCGAAGTTTTTTTCACCCGCAATATGCACCGGCTTTTTACCGAGGTTGGCGAGCCCCTCGTCGGCGACCTGGTCGGACGTCATCGGCGTGATCTGCTCTTGCCCTTCAGCCCCTTGCGCAAACACTACACCTGATTTCAGCATGGCGGGGGTACTGGTCGCACCTGCAACAAGCCCCAACACATGCACATTGCTGCCACGCATTTCATCCCACAAGCCTTCGGCAAGAATCATGTCAAAGGCTTTGGTAGCAGCATAAGTGGCAATGTACGCGCCGCCTGACAAAGCCGACAAAGAAGACAGCAAGATAATGCCTCCCCGCTTTCGAGCCAGCATGGGGCCCGCGAACTGCTTAACCATAAGAATAGGCCCGGTACAGTTCAAATGCACAAGCGACAGCAAATTTTCAGTGGTCTCGCTCATGAACGTCGCTGCGCCATGCGCAGCGCCGGCGTTGTAAACCAGTAAGCCGATATCATGCTGCGCGGCAATGTCAGCCAGCGTGTCGGCGAGGTCGGGCGCGGTGAGGTCAACCGCTCTCACCACAACCTCAACGCCGTGGGCGGCTTCCAGCTCCGCCTTTACCTGCGCCAGCACCTCCACCCTTCGAGCCAGTAACACCAAATTCATGCCGCGCGCGGCCAGCCGGTTGGCGAAGCTCTTGCCTATTCCTTCAGACGCGCCAGCCACCAGGGCCCACTCGCCATATTGCTCGATAAACTCTGACATTGTGCCGGCCCTCATTTTTGCTAAATTCCCATTGTATTGTCTCGCGAATGCGCGCGAGGATGCTATGTTTACTCAATAACACGCGCTCTCATCGGAGACACCAATGCCCCACGCCGCCCTCAGGTCTCTCGCTGGCCTTCTCGCTTTATTGGCTTGCTTGCACGCGGCTGCCGACCCCTCGGCGCTGAACCGCTGGGAGGCCTGGGTACTGGAAAAGCACCCCGACAGCGCTTGCCCCTGGGAAATAAATCAGAATACGTCTCGGGTTTGCCTCTGGCCGGGCCAATTGGATTTCGAGATGACCGGCGCAGGAATGCAGTTTTCCTACCAGGTTGAGGTGTTTCAAGACGACGCCCTGGTGCCGCTGCCAGGCAGCGCCGATACCTGGCCGCTGAAGGTCACGACGAATGAATCACGCGCCAACGTAGTCGACCGGGCGGGCAGCCCACACGCCTTGCTAAACCGCGGCAAACACACGCTCAGAGGCCAATTCCTCTGGCAGCGCCGGCCTGCCAGCCTGGCGATACCGGAAAGCATCGCGCTGGTCAGCGTGCACGAGGGTGGCCAGCTCATGCGCATGGAGCGTCGTGGCAGTGAGCTGATTTTGGGCCGCGACAACACGGCCACTGCGGTGAAACAAAACAACACGCTGGACATTGAGGTCTACCGCAAGTTGACTGACGGCGTGCCCATGACGCTGGAAACGCGCCTGGTTATGACAGTCAGCGGTGAGCCCCGTGAAGTACAGGTCGGGCAGCTGGCCTGGCCCGGTACCGTGCTTATGGCCATCGAATCACCACTGCCGGCGCGGGTGGAAAATAACGGCAATCTGCGTGTGCAGCTGGCCGCCGGGCGCCACACACTCGTCGTAAACTCACGCTTTCTGCAGGCGGCTGAGCAGTTCTCCCCGCGACGCCTTGATGAACAATGGCCTGCTTTTGAATACCTGAGTTTCGCCGGCGACAGCGACCTGCGGCAGGTAAAACTTACCGGGGCGCCCAGCATCGACACGTCGCAGGTGGCGGTGCCCGCGGACTGGAAAGAACTCCCTACCTGGCGCTTGAGCGAAGACACGCCACTGCAACTGGCCACCGACTTTCGCGGCGACCAGTCACCCGCCACCAATATCCTTTCCGTGACACGTAACCTGTGGCTCGACTTTGACGGCGGCGCACTCACCGGCCTGGAGTCGGTGAACGGCTCAATGCGCCGCGACTGGCGGCTGGATGCGCAAGCCGATACCCAGCTGGGCAGTGCGCAGGTATCTGGCAAGCCTGTTCTGATTACCGAACATGCGGGCGCCGAGGGCGTAGAAATCCGCAGCCCCGAAATCACCCTGCAGGCGGTCACCCGTATTGACTCTCCCACGCATTTTTCGGCCACCGGCTGGGATAGCCGGGCAGATGATTTTAATGCCACCCTCCACATTCCACCCGGCTGGCGCGTGCTCCACGCCACCGGCGTCGATGATGTGCGCGGCACATGGCTCAGCGGCTGGGATCTCTGGGATATCTTTCTGTTGCTTATCATTATGGCCGCCACACGCAAACTGCTCGGCTTCAAAGCTGCTGCGCTCGCAGTAGCGGCTTTGCTGATCGGTTACCAGGAACCGGGCATGCCTACCGGCTTACTGGCCGCGCTGCTGCTTCTGCTGCCGCTGTCGGCCATAGCGCGCGGGCGTGTGCGACGCAGTATCGTCATTGCTGCCGTGCTGACCGGCGTGAGCGTGGTGTTGGCATTGGTCGCTTTTTCGATCAGCAATTTCCGTCTGGCCATTTACCCTTCGCTGGAGCGCAGTTCCGTGGGAGCATTTCCGTATGGGGGCCAGAATGAAATTCGGGTCAGCGGCATGAGTGCAGCAGATAGTGGTGACTTCATGCTGGAAAGCAGCGGCGCACTGCCACCGCAGGCTTCCGTGGTCCGTAAACTGGCAACCGACGCCCCCGCACCGCGCCAGCCAAATGCTTACCTGCTGGGAGAAAACGACCAGGTACAAACCGGGCCGGGCGTGCCGAACTGGCTGTGGAATACCGTATCACTGAGTGCCAGCAGCCCGTTACCGGAGAGCGCACAGCTGTCGATCGTGTACAGCCCGCCATGGCTGACGAGTGTGTGGCGTGTACTCAGTGTGCTGTTGGTGGCAGCGTACGCGGGCTTACTGCTGTTATCCCTGCTGCGCAACTTGCGTGCGCCACCGCCGGATGGCGAGCCCTCCCAGCGCACGCCGCAATCGCCAGCAAGTGCTTCGCCCGCGGCTGCGGTGCTGCTCATGCTGGGCTTGGGATTGGCGTTAGGCAGCGTCCCTGAGGTTAGCCAGGCTCAGGACTACCCTCCAGCTCCTCTACTGAAAGAGCTGGAGCAACGATTACTGCAACCACCCAGCTGTGCGCCGCACTGCCTTGCCCTCGATCAGGGGGTAATCAGCACCAGCGCAGACTCACTGACCATCGGCTTCAGCGCCTATGCCGCAGCGGATATGTTACTGCAGCTGCCTACCCCGCGTGAGGGTTGGCGCGTGTCGGCCATTCAAGTAGATGGCAGGGAAGACACGGCCGCGCGCATGCACGCCGGCTATCTCGCCGTGCGGTTAACCCAAGGCCACCACGTAGTGAGTGTGACCGGCGCATTGGAGGGGGAAATTGCCAGTGTCAGCCTGCCTGGCGCAATTCACAACATCACCGCTACCGGCGCGCACTGGCAGCTGAGTGGGCTGGTGGACGGCCGCGTGCATTCCGGCACACTGTCATTGCGGGCCATGTCGGCCGCACGTCAGGAAGCCGGCGCCAGCCTCAAACCAGACCCGATCGAGCCATTCTTTGCCGTACACCGTGAGTTTGATATTGGGCTGCAGTGGCGAGTGGTCACGCGCGTCACGCGGCTGGCACCGGCGTCAGGCCCGGTGGCCGTTAATGTGAAGCTGCTGGCGTTCGAGCGCCCCTTGTCCAACGCTATCAGCTTTACGGAAGGCCGCGCGCGATTGCAATTCAGTGAACGTCAGCAGCAGATCTCCTGGGAATCCAGCGTCACTCCAGCAGACAGCCTGCAGCTGGTCGCCGCCGCCGGTGACCGCTACGTTGAAACCTGGCGCCTGCGGCCTTCCGCACTCTGGCGCGTCACGCACGACGGCCTGCCTGCCACCCGCGCGCCTGAGGGGCTGGGTAGCCTGCAGCCGCTGTGGAAACCGTGGCCAGGTGAATCGCTGACACTGAACTTTTCCCGCCCCGAGGGCGTGGCGGGCCCCACCTATACCGTGGAGCAGGCCAACCTGGCTTACCAGGCCAGCAGCGCGCTAAGGCAGAGCCTGTTGACGCTGAATATCAAGGCCAGTATCGGGCAAGACTATGTGTTCGTGCTCCCCGAAGACGCACGGGTAACCTCGCTCAACCACAACGGCAGCAACTTGAACGTGCCGGATGGCCCCAGCATTAGCGTGGCCCTGCAGCCGGGAGAGCAAATGATAGCAGTGACCTTCGAGCAAGAAGGCGGCATCAGCTGGCTGAATACCACGCCGACTGTCACCCTGCCCGGAGGCGCCAGCAACATCACGCTCACCTATACGCTGCCCCAGGACCGCTGGCCGCTATACCTTACTGGCCCGCGCATCGGCCCTGCCATGCTCTACTGGGGTGTGTTCTGCGTTATCGTCCTTGGCGCGGTGTTGCTCGGGGTATTAAATCGGCGTTTGCAGGCTGGCATCCCCGTGAGCCTGCTCGGCTGGCTGCTACTCGGCATAGGCCTATCAACCGTGAACGGCTACGGCGTGCTGGTGGTCGCAGCCTTTTTCTTCGTGCTCGCTTTCCGGCAGCGGCTGGAACCCGAATCCATGAGCCGCTTGAAATTTAACCTGATGCAAGTCGCCCTGGGGCTTGGTGCGCTCATCACTCTGGTCACGCTGGTATCGGCAATTCCGCTGGGCCTACTGTCCAGCCCCAACATGCTGGTGACCGGCAATAACAGCTGGTCGCACTTGTATAACTTCTTCCAGGACCGTGCAGCGCTCGACGCCTTCCCCACCGCCACCGTAGTCAGCGTGAACCTGATGATCTATCGCGCGGTGATGCTTATCTGGTCTTTGTGGCTGGCGAACCGCCTGCTGCGCTGGGTGGCATGGAGCTGGCAAGCGTATGGGACGAAGGGAGTGTGGCGGGGGAAATAGGCTGCAACAACGCCGCTAAACCTGAATCGCGGCGCACCCGCTGCTCCACGGCGGCGAGCCAAACACGCTCAGCCGCCAGCACTTCCAGCGTTTGCCGCGCACGTGTGATGCCGGTGTACAACAACTCACGCGGCAAGCTGGCGCGGCCCTGCTCCGGTAACAGCAGTGCCACCCGGTCAAACTCCGAGCCCTGGGTTTTATGAATGGTCATGGCGTACACCACTTCATGCTCGGGCAAACGGCCCGGTGCCATGGGGCGATAACCGTCGCCCGTTTGAAACCAAACCATCAATTGGCCTGCCTCGTCTGGCCAAAACACACCGACATCACCGTTGTACAACCCCAGGTCGTATTGATTGCGCGTCACCATAATCGGCTTTCCCGGGTACTGCGCCGCTCCCGCAGGGTTCAAACGTGACAGCACCATGCGGTTAATAGCTTCAACCCCGCGAGGCCCGCCGCGAGCCGGGCACAGAATGCGGAACTGTTGCAGTTGCTGAAACGCCGCGTCCACGCTCTCCGCCGTCGCAATGCTTCGATAGTACGTATCAATCCAGCGAAGGACAGTGGCCGTGAACTGCTCTTGGGCGATCCACAGCAGGTTTTCGCCGGCCATTTTCAGCGTGTGCAGGCTGGCTTCGGCGGCGCCTGCCAACACCTGCGCCGCAAGGCGGCCAATGCCGCCAGCGCCATCGAAACGGCGGCTTTCGCGGAGCAGGCTGACATAGTCCATGGGGCCCGTCTCAAGAAATGACGCGTTAGCACTACCGGGATTGGCGCCAATCGCCTGCTCGCCGCCCGGAATCTCAATACCCAGCGCAGCCAGGTTCGCACGCCGCTGCATGCTATAAACGGGAGCCACACCCGCAGCGAGATCGGCCAGCACTGATCCGGCGGCGACCGACGGCAACTGATTGGGATCGCCCAACAATATCACCCGGCAATGCCTAGGCAGCGCGCGAAACAGGCGTGTCATCAGCGGAAGATCCACCATGGACGCCTCGTCGACCACCAGAATATCAACACGCAGCAGATTGCTTTCGTTGTGCCGGAATTGCCGTGCGCTGGGAATTACCCCCAGTAAACGGTGCAGGGTGGTGCCTGTTTCTGGAATGGCGCTTAGCACCTCTGCGGAAACGCGACCCAGCAGGCCTGCACGCGCAGCTGTAACAGACTCCGCCAAACGCTGCGCCGCCTTCCCCGTTGGCGCTGCCATGCAGATGACCAGCGGCTCTGCGCGCCGCTCGGCTCCCAGGCATTCAATCAAGCACGCCAGCAGGCGGGTGACCGTATAGGTTTTGCCCGTACCCGGGCCGCCCGCCACCACGCTAAACCCCTGCAGCAGCGCATTGGCTGCGGCAACTTTCTGCCAGTCTGCCTCCTCACCTGCAGTGCGCGCTGGAAAAAGTGCATCGAGCACCTGGCGGGCCTGAGCTACATTGGGAACAGGTAGCGGCGCCAGCCGCGGCCGCAAGGCAGCTGCAAGGGTCTGCTCAAACTGCCAGTAGCGGCGCAAATACAAGCGCTGTTCGCCTAACACAAGCGGCATGTTGTCCCCCGGGGACAGGGCCAAGTCACCGAGGTTCTGTAACCAGGCCGCAAGTGTTGGCAGCACCACCGTTGCGCCATTGACGCCATCCACTTCACGCTCCGCCCAGTCTGGCAGATACAGGCAGCTGTGGCCGTTCTGCAGCGCCTCACTGGCCGCAATTACCGTGGCGACAAACCAAGCATCATTACAGCCATACAGCCGGCACATGCTGTTGGCCAACGCCTGATGCAACGCCAGGCCCGGCGCGTCCTTACTCACAGGCTTATCTCCTCACCTTGGAAGAACGCATCAAGCGCGTACAGCGCCTCCAGGTCGACGCTGCGTTGATAAATCCCCATGCCCTCCTGCGCATGCAAACCGCGCAAATACAAATACTGTACGCCGCCCAGATG
>ERZ887849.637-NODE-637-length-36978-cov-44.432224_pt1 | contig 36978 bp, 38 predicted proteins | sample MGYA00521267_ERZ887849 | MGnify/ENA primary metagenome ERZ887849 (study PRJEB32303, sample SAMEA104408601) | aquatic metagenome | biome: Brackish water; feature: Pelagic; material: water | place: Baltic Sea | collected 2014-06-06T16:11:00 | depth 2,863 m ... | reverse complement strand
TACATTGAGTTCGGTCAGAGGGTTACGCCGTCGATAACCGATAACCGATAACCGATAACCGATAACCGACAGGCGAGCTCCCGACATTCGTCCGCAAGCACCCGCAATCAACCACAACCAACCACAACCAACCAGAAACAAGATGGTGACCGAAACGCTCCGTGATCTGTCGTAATCGCTACAATGAGTCATATTAAAAGTTTTAAAGCGTCCTGGTGACCCTTAAACCGTAACCCATAATCGATAACCCATAGCTGAGCGTGAGGAATACCAATCCAAGTTCGCACAGCGAACTACAAATCAGACAGTGATCAAAACGTTTCATGCGCGGTTCTAACCGGCGCAATCGAGGTTACAGTGCGCCCGACGCCTCGAGCTGTATTGCGGCCGTGGTTGGATCTGTTTTGGCTTGCAGGTTAACCTGCAGCAAGGCCTAGCAGAAGACGATCTGCTAGCGGCACAGTTTGTAGGGTCCCTTATGGGGCTGCGGTTTGGCGTTGGGTCTCAAAATTAAGTAAGGACAATGATGGATGTTTTAAATGCGGAACAACTGGCTTACTGGGATGGCGATGCTGGGACGACCTGGGTTCGAAATCAAACTCATCTTGATCAGCTGCTGAGTCCTTTTACGCAAGCTCTGATGGTCGGCGCGGGTCACGTGGCTGGCAAAAAGATCTTGGATCTTGGCTGCGGCTGCGGCGAAACCGCATTACAACTCGCTGAACGCGGCGCCGAGGTCACGGGCATTGATTTGTCCCGTGAGATGTTGGCGCGCGCAATGCATCGTCGCGGCGCGAAGGCGAATCCTCAGTTTCATCAAGCCGATGGTGCTGTTTTTGTAGGAAATGATCCCTTTGACTTGGTCGTGTCACGGTTTGGCGTGATGTTTTTCAACGCGCCGGAGCAAGCGCTGCGTCATCTTCGGAGCCTCCTGACGCCTGGCGGCGAACTGCTGCTCGCGTGTTGGCAGGCGCCGATTCATAATCCTTGGATGTCGGTTGGCGGTCGCGCCATTGCGCCGTTTTTGCCACCATCAAACGAGGTGCGCGACCCGAAGGCCCCTGGTCCTTTTGCTTTTAGTGATGAGGCCTATGCAGCTGAATTGTTGACGAATGCGGGTTACGACAATATTGAATTTGAGTCGGTGGTGAAGTCATTGACGGTTGCTGCGAGTCTTGATGAGGCCATGGCCTTCCAGAATCAGATTGGTCCAGCGGCGAGTGCGTTTAAATCGCTGCCCGAGGCGGTTGTTACCGAGGCAACGGCTGTGATGCGCGCGGCGATGGCACCTTTTGTTACGCCGAATGGGGTCGTAATGTCAGGGGCCATATGGTTGATTCGCGCTCGTTGCGGATGACCTGTTAGTGCCGATTCTGAATTGGCTTTGGTGGTTGCGCTAAACCAGTATGGTTCATTCTGAAAAATCGATTTTATAAAGGAGTGTTGTTGTGGATTTGAGACAAACAGTTTGTATTGTGACCGGTTCATCATCTGGTGTGGGGGCAGCAACGGCTCGGTTAATGGCCAGCCGAGGCGCACGCGTCGTGATTAATTATGCTCGTAGTGCAGACGCCGCAGAGGCCGTTGCGGCAAGTTGCCGAGAATTGGGTGGTGACGCCTTGGTCTGCCAGGCTGATGTCAGTCAAGATGCGGATTGCCGCCGGCTGGTTGCCCAAACGCTGGCTCAGTGGGGTCGGATTGATGCGTTGGTTAACAATGCTGGCACAACAAAGTTTGTTGCTCATGGCGACCTTGAGGGTCTTGATGAAGCAGATTTTCACAATATTTATGGGGTCAACGTCATTGGGGCATTTCAAATGGTGCGTGCGGCGCGAGCGGCTCTGACCGCCTCGGGCTGCGCAGCCGTGGTGAATGTAGCATCAATCGCTGGCGTGAAAGGCGTGGGGTCGTCCATAGCCTATGCAGCCTCCAAAGGCGCTTTAATTACCATGACCATGTCCTTGGCACGCGTTCTTGGTCCAGAAATTCGGGTCAATGCGGTCTGCCCCGGTTTTATCGAAGGGGAATGGCTGGCGGAAGGTATGGGGCAAGCGGTGTACGATCAGACTCGGGCATATTTACGCGCGAAGACGCCCCTGCAGGTAACGTGCACGGCAGAGACGGTTGCGGAATCGATTCTATCGTTTATCGACAGTCATTCGGTCGTCACCGGCCAGCACTTGGTGCTGGATGGTGGCCATTTACTGCTATAACGCGTTAACGATTACCATTAACAGCGGGTCGACCGCGGCCGCTGGGTGAAAAAGAGCGTGTCCGATTCGGTGACGACTTTTTCGGTGGCGCGGACTGAACATTGCCATTTGCGCGATTGCCCGAGGATTGATCGCTTGCGCCCTGTGAATTGCCTTGTGAGTTGCCCGCGCTCTTGGGGCGCGCCGCGCGCGCCTGGCTGTTTTGATTTCTACCGCCTTGTCTGGCGGGTGCACCTTGTCTGGGATTATTTCGTGGACGACTTGGAATCGAACCTGATTCCGGGACTTGATGATCCGGCTCAAAACCTTCGACTTCAACCCGTTCGATGGGTTTCAAGATCAGGCGTTCAATGTCGCGCAATTGCTTAAATTCATCCGCCGCAACGAGCGAGACGGCGGCGCCAGAGCTCCCCGCACGGGCGGTTCTGCCGATTCGGTGAACATAATCTTCTGGCACATTGGGGAGATCGAAATTAACCACGCGCGGTAGCGCGGCGATATCGATCCCGCGAGCCGCGATATCGGTGGCGACCAGAATGTCGATCAGGCCGTCTTTAAAACCAGCCAATGCGCGGGTACGAGCGCCTTGGCTTTTGTTACCGTGGATCGCATCAGATTGGATGCCCGCTTTTAAGAGTTCTTTCACCAGCTTGTTCGCGCCATGCTTGGTCCGGCTAAAGACGAGGACCTGCCGCCATCCCTCAGAGCGTATTAAGTGAATCAAGAGTTGTGTCTTGGATTTCTTATCGACCGGATGAACCACTTGCTGAATGTTTTGTGCGGTGGTGTTTCGAGGCGCGACATCAATTTCAACCGGATCCGTAAGCATGGTTTTTGCCAGTTTTCGGATTGGATCCGAAAACGTGGCCGAAAACATGAGGTTATGACGACGGGCAGGTAATTTACCCTGAATCCGCTTAACGTCCGGAATGAAACCCATATCGAGCATGCGATCGGCCTCGTCCAGCACGAAGATACTCACCTGATCTAACTTCACCGCGTTTTGGCCAACCAGATCAAGTAGCCTGCCAGGCGTGGCAACCAGAATATCGACGCCGCCCCGTAACGTTTTCATTTGGGGGTTAATGTTGACCCCGCCAAAAACAACGGCTGCGCGAATATCGAGATACTTACTATAAGCCAAGACGTTCTCGTAAATTTGCGCCGCGAGCTCTCGGGTTGGGGTAATAATCAATACCTGGGTGCGGTTGGCCGTGCGAGTGGCGCCACTGGCTTTAAGTCTTTGTAAGATTGGCAGCACAAATGCGGCGGTTTTACCTGTGCCGGTTTGGGCAGAGGCCATGAGGTCCTTACCTGAGAGCACAACTGGGATGGCTTGCGTCTGAATCGCAGTCGCCTCGACATAGTTTTTTTCGGCCAGAGCCGTTTGTAATTCGGGCAGCAACCCGAGGTCTTGAAATTGAGTCATAGTGGTCCTGTTGTCCGACGATTAGCCGGGCATTGAAGCGTGTTTGTCGTTGAAGTCTGGTCTTTGCAACGGGCAGTGCCATTCGATGGCGTGATGAAACCGGCGACACCCTTCAAATTGAAGACCAGGAGGGTCCGGTAGCCAGCGAGGCGCACCTTACGAGGTCAGGTGCAGAAATGCAACCGTTTATCCAAAACCGCGCAAGGCCATAATAGATCAAGCAACGTCTTTGAGGCCGAATACGGCGCGCGGGTGTATTGGGGTGCGGGATGGGATGCCAGCTGCGTTAGGCGCTAAACCGTTTGGTCGATGATTCTTCCGACGAGTTGGTTGGTCGATTTTGCAACTTCAACGTTCGCTTCTAATTGCGCCTCAGCCTGCAGACGCTTGACCATCATGTCTTCAAAGTTGCCCCTTCTGCCTTGATCGACTTGGCCGTTGGCATTGTAGGTTTCAACCGGTACTTCGGGCGTTTGCCGAGTCGTGACTTTCTGGCTGGGAGATTGCGGCATAACCGACAGGTCAGGCTCACTGGCGGTGGATAGTTCACTGGCGCGTTGCGCAATGTCAGTAAGGCGCTGGGTTGCGTCTTGAATACCGCTATAGGCTGGAGAGCTTACATTCATGCTGCACAGTATAGCGCTTATTCGGGCAGAAAAAACCCAGTGGCGGGTAATGTCGCCAATCGGTCAAGCCGTTTTAAGGGCTAGGCTGCGCGCCTAGGGATGCCCGTTCGGTAGGCCCGCAATTGATGGACTCTGGCGACTAGCAGCGCCTCTAAAGATTTTGGGCGTTGGCTTAGTCTTCGGTCGCCCTGCGGGGAGCAGTAACGCCAGAGATTCGGGGCGGACCTGGGTTGAGGCGGTTGAATACTATTTCAGTATCCCGTTAGGGTGCGGTACTTGGGCTGTTGTTTACTCGATCAGGGGCTCGGCGCGTTAAAAGTATCCGCCGTCAACCCCACCGCCTCGAGACTGTACTCCCAGAGCTGGGACCGGAGCAATGGATCCTGCGCGCTGGGTGACGGGGTTTTGATGACGCATTGATCGAAATAGGTGCCGGTGGTTTGATTAAGCGCAGGATCGGTGGCGAGCAGGATGCTGGTTTTAGCGCCTGCCTCGGGTGTGATGAAGATCAGACCCAACAGTTTCCTTATGGGCCAAGGCAGGTCACGAACGATATCGGTCGCGACCCCGCCTGGATGCAGAACATTGGAGGTTACTTGAGTGCCGGATAGACGGTTTGCTAATTCAACTGCGAATAAGACATTGGCTAATTTAGACTGCCCGTAGGCGCGTTGGCCGCTGTATTTAGCCGAGCCTTTGAGTGAGGCGAAATCCAGTTTGCCTTTTTGATGCAGCATCGATGAAACCGTCACGATGCGGGCGCTGGGTTGTCCGAGCATGAGTGGTAACAGTAATTGGGTCAGCAAAAAGTGGCTGAGGTGGTTCACCCCGAATTGCATTTCGAACCCTTGTTGGGTCAGCTGCTGTTGGGTCGGAAAAAGACCCGCATTATTGATGAGAACATCGAGTTGGGCGTGTTCGGCGAGATACGCATCAGCCAGCCCGCGAACGCTTTCGAGGTCCGATAAATCTACCGCTAAATGGCGCGCGCTCGGGCCTAATGCCGCAAGGGCTGCATCGGTCTTCGCTGAAGCGCGACTGGCAATAACCACGTCCGCGCCTTGGGCAATCAACGCTTTGGCTGTTTCGAACCCAATGCCCCCGTTGCCGCCGGTGATCAGAATTTTCTTGCTTTGCATTGGATGGGTCATTGTGATTCCTGAAAATTTTGGCGGCTTTGAAAAACTCAGAAAGCTTAACATGACGCGAGCATTTGTTAAGACGGCTCGCATTGACTTTAATCAGGCTCAGCTCTATGTTGCAGGGTCAAAGCTGTTTGATAAAAGTCATAAGGAGACGGTATGAGTCAGCGCGTCAAAGTAGCCGGTGTCGGCATGATTCCATTCACCAAGCCAGGTGCCAGTGATGATTATCCAGTCATGGGTGAGACGGCGGCTCGGTTGGCCTTAGAAGATGCGGGAATCGATTATAAGCATGTTCAGCAAGCCTATGTGGGGTATGTCTATGGGGATTCGACCTCAGGGCAGGCGGCCCTTTATGGTTTGGGTTTGACCGGCATTCCCGTTGTGAACGTCAATAATAACTGTGCCACCGGTTCATCGGCTTTATTTCTAGCGCGCCAAGCCGTCGCGGCGGGCGTGGTTGAGTGCGCTTTGGCACTGGGTTTTGAACAGATGAATCCAGGCGCCTTGGGATCTGCTTTTTCTGACCGACCCAGCCCGCTCAAACGATTTTTTAAAGCCCGAAAAGCACTGCAGGGCGTCGATAAGATGGCGCCGGATGCCGCGCAATATTTTGGCGGTGCGGGTAAGGAGTATGCTGAGCAGTATGGTACACGTGATGAAACCTTCGCCAAGATTTCGGCCAAGGCGCGGATTCATGCGGCCAATAATCCGTATGCCGTATTCCGAGACTTACTGAGCGTTGAGGAAATTATGGCGTCGCCGCATATCTATGGGCCGTTAACGCGATATCAGTGTTGTCCGCCGACGTGCGGTGCGGCAGCCGCGATTATCTGTAGTGAAGACTTTGCTCGCAAGCACGGCTTAAACAACACCATAACCATTAAAGCACAAGCGATGACCACCGACTTTGAAAGCACCCTAGAGGCCGGGTCCTTGCGCAAGCTGGTCGGTGTCGATATGGCAAAGGCCGCAGCCGACCAAGTGTACGAAGCGGCCGGGATTGGACCGGAAGACATTCAAGTGGTTGAGCTCCACGACTGTTTTACGGCGAATGAACTGTTGACCTATGAAGCCCTTGGATTAACGGCAGAAGGCACTGCTGAAAAATTTATCTGGGATGGCGACAATACTTATGGTGGCCGTGTGGTGACCAATCCGTCGGGCGGCCTGCTATCCAAAGGCCATCCCCTCGGCGCCACTGGTTTGGCGCAATGCACTGAGCTTGTTTGGCAGCTGCGGGGCGATGCGGGTCCTCGCCAGGTATCCGGCGCACGACATGGTCTGCAGCATAATTTAGGTCTGGGTGGTGCGTGTGTTGTGACCTTGTACAGCGCCGATTAAACCCTTTTATGGGCGCCTTGCGAGACGCGTTCATCGCGAGGCGCCCTCAAAGGCCAGTAATTAGGGAGCTTGGCCGATGCCAAAACTAAGCGAAGCGGAGCAGCGAGCGTTACTGACAGAGTCTGGCATTGTGATGCGCATTGGCGTCATCGATGAGCGCGGTGCGCCTTACGTGACGCCGATTTGGTTTTGGTCTGAAGACGGGTTCATTTATTTTACGCCGAGGCAAAAGTCCGCCTGGTTTGAAAGCCTCAAACGAGATCCCAGAGTCTCGCTGTGCATTGACGAGCAGGCGTTGCCCTACCGGAAGGTTCTGGTCAATGGAATTGCCGAATTGCAGTTTGATGTCGGCAATGATGCCCTTTGGCGACCCACGTACCAAAAAATGGCGGCAAAGTATGTTGGCGCAGTTGGTGCCGAAAAATACGTTTCCGACACAATTGATCAACCTCGAGCCTTGTTCAGAGTCGAAATGGCGAAGGCAGTTGTGAGCAGCTGGCGGATGCCGGTTGCGGATGAGCCCGGAATGGGAATCTGGGCTAAGCGCTATTTCGTGCCCGGCACCGATTTTTAGCCGGCCGGATCCGGTGTGCGCAGTAGGGGGCTCAACGTCTCGGCAAGGCTCGACCCATCGCTCAGAAATGGGTTGTGCAGCCGATGCACCGCGCGCTGCGCAAGTGCCAGGGCCGAGACTTGCGGGCCGAAGTGCTGCTCGAATAGGGTGCGTAAAGCGCCCGCGCGTTGATATTCATTGAGGGTCTTCGTCAGCTGCGCCTGCAGGGCGATGGCCTGGGGGTGGCAATAAAACTGTAATGGCATGGGGTAATACAAGACCTGCTCGGTTGCGATCATGAGCTCTGGGAACGGGTGGCCGTAGTCTTCAAAGACGGCCTGCACCTCGTTCGCGCCCAGGCACAGGTAATCCACAGCGCCGCAGGCAACTTGCTCGAAGCACGCCTCAAGACTTGCTTGGGTGACGACGGGATAATCATTGGCTTGAAAAATCGGCACGTCCGCCCAGTCCGCCGGCAGGGCGATGCTTGCCGCTTTGAATGGTGTGTCGGATTTAGCGAGGATGCGTGCGCGTTGATCCCGCCGATAAATCGGAATCCGGCAACCTAAGATGCCAAAGGCTATTGGGCTAGAGATGACGCGTTTTTCAACACCGTCAAATTTCGGATTACCGGCGACGGTTATGAGTAGGTCAAAGCCTTCGTCAAAAATATCCGCTTCAGCCTGGGCAGTTAAGCGGTCGTTGTGATCCACTTCAAGGACAATACCAGGGTCGATCCAGGACAGTAATTGTTGCGTCAGTTCGGCTTCGTAGCAGCGCCGAGGCGCAGATTTGTTGCCATTCCAGAAACGAATGGGGGCTGGCTTGGTGCTCATAAACCGGGCCTTTGATTAAAAGTGCTCGTTGACTGCGTGCGGCTCATTAAAAAGCAAGGCTTACAGGGTTGAGCTGCCAAAGCGCCCAGTTGAGTGCTGCAGCGAAGGTCACCCAAAGTGCATAAGGCACCAGAAGAAGCGCGCTTACACCCTCGATGTGGCGTGCGCTTTGGATTAGGCGCACGATCACGAGCAGTAATATTAAGATGTTGATCAGGGCCAGCGCCCCCCAATGCCAGACAAAAAATACCCAAGACCACAGGCCGTTTAAAAACAGCTGCCCGTAGAACAGCCTTAATGCCGGGTGGTTAAAGGTTAACGTTCGCCGCCAGATACGATAACCAGAATAGGCCATCATGATATACAGCGTTGTCCAAACCGGCCCGAACAGCCAAGCCGGGGGTGCCCAAATGGGCTGGATGAGCGCGTCATAAAAACGGCCCGCTTGGATTGAGCCGGTACTGCCGATAACCGCCGTCAGGCTGGTGACACCGAAGAGCAGGATCCCGGCCTTGACTCGAGATCCGCGCGAGACGATTGGATTAGCGGGGAGCATAAGGCCGTCCTGGTTCTGTCATGTGACGGCATGCTGCATCACTCGGCTGCTCAGCAGGCAATTGGTCTTGAATCATGGAGATACTCATCTCAAGGTACAGCGCATTGGGTAGTCTAGACGCAAAGTGAATGCGGAACAAAAAACTGTCGAGAAGGGTTACTTTTTATGCACCAATGGGGGCGTTTAGGCTTGCGTGCTGCAAAGCAATGATGGCACTGAAAACGATCCCGATTGCCACTGCAACGGCGATCAGGACGAGATAAACCAGATCAAGATTGGGGGAGGCGATGAACCTTATCGCTGCCGTCATGTTAAGGATGACGGCAATCACGAGCACGAGTGTGATTGCGCGGTTCATGGTATTTAATCTTCCTAGAGCGGCATCACCCGACTGATTAAGCCGCAAATCAATGCGATCAATAGCATGAACCAGAGCGTTGATAAGGTTGAATGTGTTGACGCATGGTTTGTGACAATGGTTTAGTTAAACTTTATCAGCATTGTCTGCCAGCGACTGGCCGTGTTGACCAAAAAATAAAGCGGTGAAGCCGCAACAAAGGACCTTCAATGACCTTACCGGGAACGAACGAGACGCTTCGAGAAGCGTTGCAAGATGTGAATACACCTAACTTGTTGCTGGTTTTGGCAACCATTACAGGTGACGATATTTGGCTGAGCGAACGATATGCCCCTGCCCCGATCGAGGCGTCGGAGGGAAGCCTGTTTCCGGATGATTCAGGAGGCTATAGCGCAGAACTGACCTCGGAGGTTCGCGAGCAGGCCATGTCGATTCTAGCCGAAGTTCGTGACGGGCAACGGTCGGTCGGCCAGGCGCCCGGCCTTACCCGGTTTCATCAGATGTTGGCTTTCTCAACGGGCGAGGACGTTGAGCTTGAAACCGCCGAGATGTTGATGGAGGAGACCCGCTTTAAAAATCGCGATAGCCAGTGGTTGCCGACGCTTCAGTCGGCGGTGCGTGACGGTCAGGCAACTGATTTTCGGGTGCTTATTGTCGGCGCGGGGATGTCCGGTCTGGGCACGGCGGCCAAACTAAAAGAAGCCGGGATTGCGTTTACCATACTCGAAAAAAATGATGCGGTGGGCGGAACTTGGTATGAAAACCGGTATCCCGATTGTGGTGTGGATACGCCGAACCATTTTTATTCCTACTCGTTTCATCGGAATCCGAACTGGTCCGGGTATTTCTCTAAACGCGATGAACTGCACGCTTATTTCGAGCAGTGTGCGGATGAATTCAATATCCGAGAGCACATCCAGTTTGGCTGTTCGGTCACCCAGATGGCCTATGACGAGCAGCTTAATACCTGGTCAGTGTCCTATTCCCGCGGTGGCGAACAGCAGACCGAGACGTTTAACGCGGTGGTGAGTGCGGTGGGGCAGTTGAATCAACCATCCATTCCGAACATCGAGGGCTTGTCGTCTTTTCAGGGCGCAATGTGGCATTCGGCAAGATGGCGCGATGAGGATCTTGCGGGCAAGCGCGTCGGGGTGATTGGGACCGGCTGTAGTTGCGTTCAGCTCTTGCCCAAGACCGCTGATCGCGCCCAGCACACCTCGGTTTTTCAGAGAACCCCGCATTGGGTTGCGCCGGCGCGTGATTATTATAAACCGGTTGAGCCGGGTCTAATTTGGGCGCTGAATCACATCCCCTATTATGCGGAATTTCATCGCGCTCGGATGATTTTGATCTTTGGGGATCGGTCTTGGCCCGCAGTGGTGGTCGACCCTGCTTGGAAAGATCAATCTGTCTCCGTGAATGAGGCGAACCACGTAATGCGCGAGGTGCTGATCGATTTCGTGAAAACGGGCTTAGGTCCAAAACAAGACTACGTGCCCCATTGCGTCCCAGATTTTCCAGTCTGGGGAAAGCGGTTGATTGTCGATAACGGCTGGTATGAAACCCTCGCCCGGGACGATGTGAGTCTGGTTGCCGATGGCATTGCCCGGATCACGGAAACCGGTATTGAAACCAATAATGGCGATCACCATTCAATCGATGTCTTAATCCTTGCGACGGGCTTTAAGTCTAATGAGATGCTGTCACCCATGCAGGTATTAGGGCTTGGTGGGCAAGATCTAGCTGCGGTCTGGGGTGATGCCGCCAATGCTTATAAGGGCACCAGCATGCCAGGCTTTCCAAACCTGTTTTGTCTGTATGGTCCGAATACCAATATCGTACACGGTGGTAGCATTATTTATCAGATTGAATGTCAGATTCATTATGTGATGCAGTGCTTAACCCTCCTGGTGTCCAACGAGATCAACGCGCTGGATGTGCGCGAAGAAATTAATGATCAATATAATAAAGAGGTCCAAGCGATTAGTGGGCAACTCGCCTGGGGTCATCCGAGTGTCGAGAGTTGGTACAAAAACCAGTCGGGACAGGTAATCAATAATTCGCCGTTTAGTTTGCAAAAATTTTGGGCGGTCACCCACGACCTGGAGCCCACGGATTACAGGCTGTTAAGGTCCGGCTCAAATTCGTAAAGCCTTTTGACGGTTTGACGGTTTGATGGGTGCTTTTTAAACGAGGTCGAGTAAGACTGGGGCCACGCTAAGCAGGAGTAAGCTGGCTGCTGTGCGATTAAACCAAGCGAGCCGCCTTTGGCTCGTAAGCTTGCGTGCGATGAAAGCACCGGCGCCGGCCCATACGAGTACGGAGCCCACGGTCACCCAGAAAAATAAAGTGATTAAAATCGCGACTTCACTGAGCACAATGCTTGCTGGATCGGTGTAGGCGGAAATTGCTGAGATGATCACAACGACGCCCTTGGGATTAATCCACTGGAATAAAACGGCTTCGATAAACCGCATCGGTCGCGTGGCGTTTTGCCGCTCAAGGGTATGGCTGATCAATAATCGGTAAGCGATCAAGGTAATGAGGACGAGGCCAACGAGTCTCAAAATGAGTTGCAACATTGGGATCGCGGTCAGCAGCCACCCTAGGCCAAAGGCCGCAATGGCAACCAATAGGGTAAAGCCGATAATAACGCCGGCCATGTGTGGCCAGGTCGCACGTAAGCCAAAATTGGCGCTTGAGGCCGCGAGCAGAAGATTATTAGGTCCTGGCGTAAAGGCGGCAACCGTTGCGAAGAGCGATAGCGAGATCAGTTCGGTCAATTCCACAAGGCGAGTCCTTCCAAGAGCGCGCCAGTATAGAGGAATTGATCAGCCGAATTATGATTATTTAAGGCCGTAATGTAGGCGGCGTTCGGTTTTTAGGACAGGAGCGCCCCCTGGGGTATCAAAACCTTGAGTTGAGCAATCGCGCTCGATCGACTAATCAATTGATCGCTGACGGGGCCTGGCAGCGTCTGCCCGGGTATGGTCACGACACGGCCATCGGCATCCGTTACATCGATACTGAACTCATGATCGGTCAATTCATAAACGATTGGGACCTGGCACCAAGTGAAGCCCAGGGCGTTTATGGGTAGTTTTAGCGTTTGCCATTGGTCGGTTGTGCTCAAATATTCAAAGGTCATCGCCTGATCGCTAAAGGCTGTGCGCATGAGCAGTCGTGGATCAAACGTAACTTGACCATTTTGGATACGAAGGCCCAGTTCCCCAAACCGGGTCAGAACCTCTTCTTTAACTTGACCGGTCATGCCGGGCTGTTGCGCGCCCGCATGTTTTGGCGTGTGGGAATAGGGATCGGTGGGAAAGGCGCCAAAATCTTGAGGGCTCTTGTTAAATCCGAATCCGGCTCGAACGCGGTAGTAGTGGTTGGCCAGTTGGCGCAGTAGGTCGATGTCAGCACCTTCGTCAACCGCCGAAAAATAGGTTTCTTGAACTGCAAGCAGCAGTTTTGCAACCATATGCCAGTAGATACAACCTAAGCCTTCAAAGCCAAACATACCGCCCGATCGGCCGGTGAAAGCGTGGTGATTGAAGACACTTTCAAAGCGGTTCTGCATCGCATCAAGCGCGCTTTGCGGTTGCTCTAGGGCGTAATCCTTGATGACGCTGTTGAGTCGCTCAGTTAAGGCGTCGATGTTGGTGCAGTCCGGATGAAACCTTAAGTCGCCATTAGGGTCTTTGATCAACAGCCGCTGATCTTCTGCTGCAAGCATTTTTTGAATAAGATCATCGCCGGCAGCCGAAGCTGCGGAGAAACGGTTTTTATCCAGAAAATCAGTGAGCGCCCGATCCGGGTACAACATAAAAGTATCTTGGTCCGGTCGGTAGATATCGCTCAAAAACAAGGCGTCAAGAACTTTGATGGACTCTAAAGGGGTTAACGTTTTGGCACTTAAAATGGCAACTTGTCCCTCGAGCATCGGGTACAAAGGGGAAATCGAGGTCTGCTCGCTTTCGGTCTTCAGTAAGTTATAAGTTTGGAATAAACCGTCATCGCGTTGATTATCGGTAATGGTTTGCTTGAAAATCGTTAACGCAGAATCGATGAGGGCGTCGATCGAGGATCGCGCAAAGACGCTTTTTTCGAGCGCTTCGGCTTGGTAGACCTCAGCTCTGTAAACGCTTGCAGCCTGGCCAAGGGCTTTGAGGCTTTTGAATCGCTGCGCTGGATTAACGGGCTTATCTTGACGCTGGATTAAGATATCTTTCAGAATCCCGTTGGTTTTGATGAGCCAATCACCCACCGCGTCGGTTAGATCAATCTGCTGAGGGCAGCTCGCTAGAATTGTTTTCAAAAACTGCGTATAGCGCTGTAGATAGCACAAAGTGACAAAAGACACGCCAGAGCCGACCAGTGCATTATTGCCATCATTCCATTCTGGTCGTTGGGTGTTGAGCCAGATACCGCCGCCCACGACCAAGTTCGACAGTTTGCTGAGCATGGGTACGAGCAGCTTTTCGAGTAGCGTGACCTGATACACCTCACGGTCTTGAGTCAAAATCAATTTGCCATCTGCACCAATTTCCGAGACCCTGTGCTCAATCTGCTTGGCCAGGGCCTCATCATATAAGACCGTGTTCTTGGGATCTTTTACCATCTCATCAAATGGTTTGAGTCGGTATGGGACATTGGCGTAACTGAACAAAGGTTGGGTCATTAACGCAGTTAAAAGATCGGGGTAGAAGGCCTCCGAGAGCTCCAGAAACTTCAATAAGTAGATAATTTGATGATCGCCCCAGTAACCAATATAGCTCCAGGGGTCTTCCAAGTCTTCGACTTCCCAATCAATCCCATCTTGGGTCACGCGATAAGGGTTATAACCATCGATGGTCGAGGCGTTTACAAACTTTGAAATCATGCTTGGAATAAAATCGGGATAACTGAGGCTTAAAGCTTCCCAGTTTTGAAAAATGTCTCGCCAGTTGCCTTCATACGCGAGTAATCGCTGACCTTCGTTGTCTTTGAGCTTAATTTCAAAATGATTCCAAGGCCGGGACGGATCACCATGCCGTCGTCCAAAGCTGATGGGCAAATATTCTTGGGCAAGTCGCTGGAGTTGTGGTGATCGAGCGTCTTTGATGCCATCCATCAAAGCCGAACGCTTAAATTGAGCGGGCAGGTCTTGTAAAGCCTGCTCGGCTTGCGGGCGGAGGGCGTGGTTGAAGGTTTGCACCGACTTTAGAAAATCGGTTTTGGTAATCAACCCATGGTCGATAAAAGTGCCGCCCCGCATGATATTGAACAATACATTCGCGTAATGGTGTACCGTCACGGCTTCTTCGCCTGACGTCTGCAGGCCATCGCTGCCAGCGACCAGGCGGGCCAATTCTCGGCTTCCCAGTTCGACATCCTGATGAATCATCTGCCGCAAGGCCGCGGGGTCTTGCAAGTGGGCTTTCAAGGCAATGATTTGGCTCTGCGTGCTTTGGGTGTCGGCTACCAGGTCCCAGGACTGATCTTGGTTCATCGCCAGCGTTATTCGGGCGTGGGTTAGGTGCAGGCCGCGTACGCCTTTCGTTTCGGAGGTGGCGCTGAGTCGTTCATTCATCAAAAACTGTTGAAGCTGGTCGTTCGAGATCAGTGTTTGGGCGTGATCAAGACCCAAACAAAAAGCGGTATTGGCTCTGAGGGACTCGTTCGCTTGAGCCCGGTCGGAGATCGCTGAGTACAGCGTATACAGCCCGAGACCGGTTTCGGCATCGAGTTCGCTCCGCTTGTACGCGTCCACAAGATTGCTGGACGATTCTTGAATGGCTCGGGGTGTATTGGCCGGCAAAATATTCTGTAGCCCGGTGACGAGCGACAACTCGACCGAGTTCTGACCGTGATTCAGCAGCTCGCCGGTTGCAACGAAACCAAACGCCTCGCTGGTTGACCAGGTCAATCGGAAGGTCAGCTGATGCTCGTGGTGAATCTCTTCAAAGCATATTTTGGTGCCGAGGATATTTTTGTACAAATTGCGAGTGCAACGGCCTTTCCAAGGTTTTTGATGGAAGAAGGGAGACCAAATTTGGGTTTGACCGCCGCTGTGCACTTTGATGTGGGTTACGGCGCCGGTGTGTTGATGACTTTCATGGATTCGATCGACTGGCACATAGGGAAATAGTGCGTATTCTGGCGCACTGCGACCAGCGGTTAATCCTGAGGAGGATGAGATAAACAGCCAATGATCCCCTCTGGCGGCCAGGCTAATGAAAAACGGGGGTAGATCATCTACATCGCAGATTTGATAGTAGCGTTCGCCCGCAAAGGTCACGAATCCGCCGAGGTCGGGTTGGATGTTGGGGTTTGTCAGTTTTAAATTTCGCATCGCCCTGTCGCCTGGCTTGTACCAAGGTTATCTATGAATCTTTCGATCGAGTGCCTTCGGGGCTGGTTCCAATCTGATCCGGCAGACGGTCTGTGATCCCAAAGATCGCGTCGAAACGGTCGAACGAGCCAAGTGGGTTCGTGTGGTCGCTTTGACTAGACGCACTATCGGCTTGAGCCACTCGAAGTGTCAATCCAAAATGCGCCGAAACGGCTATCCTATAAGAGTAATTGGGCATTTCTACAGCGGTAGGCGCAGATGAGGGCGATTGGTCTTGGATTTTGATGAGGTAATCCAACGAGCCGGCGGCCGGTAGGCGTTTCAGAACTCTGCAGCGGGAGGCTGGGCGCGGAATCCTTCTGGCCCAATCCGGCGCGGGGCATCCGGCATTGACTGGCCCGCAAGGTGTGGGGCCCGAGATGTCAGGATGCCATCTTACGCTTGAATCCTCGGTGGGCCGCCGTTTCGAATTGACCCAATGCAACCAAGAATGGAATAATGACAGCGCTGTCAGGAGCAGGAAAAGGAACTACCTTACTTGGGCAGGACGGGACCAGGCGACGTCCTGCTGGCGGTTATTGTTATTGCGCGCACCTGAAGGCGCGGAGAATGGTTTGGGATAAGGCGCGGGAAGGCGACAACTTAGGCTTGATTGCGCTTTGCGGCCTAAGCAAAGTGGGCTAACGCGAGACGACAAAGCGCGTCTACGCTTAGGCATGCAAACGTGCTTGAATGCAAGCAGGCGCGGGCAATGGTCAAACTTGGCGGTATGCCGCAGCAGAATCATCACAACTTATCAATTGAATGACATAATCCATGACCGATCAGGATCAACCGCTAGCACGCCAAAGGGCAAAAGCACCGACCATTTTCGATGTCGCAAAGCAAGCTGGGGTTTCGATTAAAACGGTTTCTAGAGTTGTAAACGCCGAAATCAATGTACGGGAAAGTACTCGAGAAAAAGTGCTCGCGGCGATCAATGACCTCCATTACAGACCGAACACGGCCGCCCGCGTACTGTCGGGCAAGCGCTTTTATGTGATTGGTCTAATTTATGAGAATCCGAACGAATTTAGCTATGTGCAGAAAGTTTTAAACGGCGCTCTGAAAGCGTGTGAGGCTGGCGGCTACACGTTATTGTTATTGCCGCTCACGTTACCCAATCCGGATCTGATCCAAGATGTGCGCCGATTTGTGTCCCAATCGCGGCTGGATGGGGTGGTGCTACCTGCGCCGATTGGCGATTTCACCTCGATACAACGCTTGTTAACGGACCTGGATATTCCGTTTGCTCGAATTGCCCCCCGAATGCCACTCGCCGACGAACTCAGTATCCATTGTAACGACGAGCAGGCCAGTTTTGATGTGACGCAATTTTTGATTGATCAAGGGCATCAGCAGCTTGGCTTTATTAAGGGTGACCCGATTCATGCCGCAACCGCGCATCGATTTGAAGGCTACTTGCGCGCGTTGAAGGCCAATGCTATCGAATACCATCGTGAATATGTTCAGGATGGTCAGTTTAGTTTTGAATCGGGTAGGTCTGCCACTCGGGCGTTGCTTGACTTAAGGTCGCCGCCTTCCGCCATTGTTGCGAGCAATGATGACATGGCAGCGGGCACCATTTTTGAAGCACGAGAACGGGGCTTGCGAATCCCTGAGGATCTCTCGGTAGTTGGCTTTGATGATACGCCGATAGCCTCCAGAATCTGGCCGCCGTTGACAACCGTTCGTCAGCCCATTGTCGAAATGGCCGAAGCGCTGACGGGGTTGCTGATTCAGAAACTTCGAGGTGAGCCCGTTGAATCGTCCGAGCGCTCCTTCGCGTGCCATGTTGTCACGCGTGCCTCAACCGGTCCGAGGTTGGTAAATTGACCGGTCTGCTCTACCGGATCCTCAAATGGTTGCCTCGCTCGCACCCTTCGAGCGATCCATGTCTAGGCTGTAATCGCCGTCGGAAGTCGCTTTTGAGTGGTTTGATGCTGCTGTGTCTAACCATGATGGGTTGCAACGCGGCGGACGGTCCCACGAAGGTTGAAATTGTGGGCGTGCCCGGAGCCTATCAATTGCTCCGAGGGGGGCAGCCCTATCGCCCCAGCGGTGCAGGCGCCGTCGCGGGCTCCTTAGAGAGTTTGAAGGCCCATGGTGCCAACTCGATTCGGACTTGGCATGTGGGTGATGGTCAGATTCTGGACGACGCGCAGGCTCTGGGATTGTCCGTTTCGCTGTGTCTGGACGTCGGGCGTGAGCGACTTGGCTTTGATTACAACGATGAAGGCGCGGTTGCCGCGCAGCTACACCGCTTTCGGCAACAGGTTGATCGATTTAAAAACCATCCCGCTTTGTTGACTTGGATTATTGGCAATGAGTTGAATTTAGAAGCCCGTAATCCAAAAGTTTGGGATGCGGTGAATGAGATTGCGGAGATGATTCATGAGGTCGACCCCAATCATCCGGTGACCACCGCACTCGCAGGTTTGGGTGCTCAGGATGTTGAGCTGTTGCGCTCGCGGGCGCCGGCCTTAGATTTTTACAGCACGCAGGTTTACGGCGGCATCATGGGCTTAGATCGGGCAATGGATGCACTGGGATTAACCGAACCACTTATGGTGACCGAGTGGGGAACCGTGGGTCATTGGGAAGTGCCGAGTACGGACTGGCAGGCGCCAATCGAATTAACGAGCGCGGCAAAGGCGGCTCAGTATGTTGCAGGCTATGAACAAGTGATCAAAGCCAATCCGGGTCGCATTATTGGTGCCTACGCCTTTCTTTGGGGACAAAAGCAGGAACGGACACCCACCTGGTATGGCACGCTCATGGAAACGGGCGAGCGAACCGAAGCGGCCGATGCCTTGCAGTACATTTGGCAGGGCGTCTGGCCCAGGAATCGGGCGCCAAGTGTTAGTTTGATTCGGCTAGCAGGCGAAACAGCGAATCAAAGTGTTGTGGGCGTGGCCGGGATGCGCCTTCAAGCGGATGTCGTGGCCCTGGATGCGGAAAACGATGCCTTAACCTATCGATGGACCGTCCGTCCGGAGAGTCAAGCCAAGGAGATCGGTGGTGATCCGGAGGTGGTGCCATCGCCTGTGCCGAATTTAATCAGTCTGCCGAGTGGTGCAAAAGTAGCGGTTTTGATGCCGCCTCAACCCGGTGCCTATCGGTTGTTTGTTGAGGTGTTGGATGATGCGGGTGGCGTGGGCCATGCCAATTTGCCGTTTTATGTCCAGGGAAAGGATTAACGATTTAGACAGCGAAAAGGATGTGGCAGTGGGCGGTGAGCGCCCTTGGGATCGCCTTAGAGGGTCAATGCCAGCGGGTTGTTTGCTGGATGGGTTCGAGGCGCGGAAAGGGATAATGGCGGTGAGACTGGAGAGACGCGGGTGAATAAATTAGACCAACTGAAAACGATGACCGATGTTGTGGCCGATACGGGCGATATTGAAGCGATTCAGCGGTACCAGCCGTTGGATGCAACGACCAATCCATCTCTGCTGCTGAAAGCGGCGAGTTTGCCCGCTTACGAGGCGACCCTTGCCGCAGCAAAAGCAACCGCAAGACGGGTTGGTGGCGCGCCAGGGGCACAAGCGGCTTGCTTGCAGTTTGCCGTTGATATTGGTTGCGAGATTCTAAAGATCATTCCGGGCCGAGTGTCCTCTGAAGTGGATGCGAGGTTGTCGTTTCAAACCGATGCGACCATTGCCCAGGCGAAAGCAATGATCGAACACTACGATCGAATGGGTATTTCATCGGATCGAATTTTGGTCAAAATCGCGAGTACTTGGGAGGGGATCAATGCAGCGAGAGCCCTTGAGCGCGATGGCATTCAGTGCAATTTAACGCTGCTCTTTGGCTTTGCTCAGGCGGCCGCTTGCGCCGATGCGGGGGTTTATCTCATCTCACCTTTTGTCGGTCGGATCCTTGATTGGCACAAGGCGAAGACCGGCATTGACTACACCGCTGACAGCGACCCTGGTGTTGTCTCGGTGCAAGAGATTTACAAGTACTATAAGGCGAACCATTACCCAACGGTGGTCATGGGCGCGAGTTTCAGGAACCTGGGCGAAATTGAAGCCCTCGCAGGTTGTGATCGGCTCACGATTAGCCCGGACCTTTTGAGGGCACTTGCTGATGATTCGGGGCCGCTGCCTCGACAACTCACGCCGTCGATGGCATCGGAACGCCCTCAAGTTGAATTGAATGAGTCCAGCTTTCGATGGTCGATGAATGAGGATGCCATGGCGACCGAAAAGCTTGCGGAGGGGATTCGGAATTTCGCAGCGGATCAAATTAAGCTGGAACAATTAATCCAGTCATAAAAACGCATCCTGTGGCGGTTTTGACGCGACAGGCGCTGTTTGCCCAAGGCTTCATTGTTGGGATGACAGGCATTCGATGACGATAGATTCGCGTCTTATTGGCTTTTTTAGCCTTTGTTGACCATTGCCGCCGCCAGCGCGCGCGCTGAGATGAAGGCCGACTCTGCGCCCTGAGTTCCGCCCCAATCGCCACAGGCGCCGAGTTGGAGTGTGGGCTGCAGCCAATGGGTGCTGGCGGCTGGCTCGATGACGCTTGCATCGCGCCAGCGGTGCAGTTTTGCACTGTCAAAATCGGTATTTAAGAGCGTCTCGGCGGCGCGGCGCAAGGTCTGCTCAACCATTGCCGGTTCTGATGCGATCTGCTCGCTCGCCCACTGGTCTTGGGCATGGACCACAAGGGTGTTGGGATGGTGTCGGCCTGGACGCCGTCCAGACAGTATCAGCTCGGCAACGACCGCATCTTGGCAGACCGCTCGATCCCAGCTGGGGCTAAACGTCATCTGGCACAATAAGGTAAATCCCGCCTGGTAGCGCGCGGTGAGATCAAAGTTGAAGTCGGCAAAAAGGGCTTGCGTCTGGGTGAGCGGCGCGCTGGATAGTACCCAATCAAAGGGGCCGTGAACGCCGTCAACGCTTGCAAGGTACCACTTGCCGGGCGCACCATAAATCGATTGGATATCACATTGGGTTTCGACAGCGTGCCCAGCAAAGAGCGGTTTGAGCCAATGATTCATCGTCGGTTGGCCGACATAATGCGGCTCGAACCAGGTTCGTTTGTAGGGTTTTTGGTTAAGACCGAGGGTCGTCATTTTGGGATGCCACTCGGTGAGGGTTTGATCCTTCAGGAATGGCTGTAAAAATTGTTTAAATCCGCTATCTCGAGCAATAAAGCAGGGCGCACCATGATCCCAGGCGGCGTCGACACCTTGACGGGTGGCCATTCGGCCGCCCATGCCCCTCGATTTTTCGAATATCGTTAAAGTGCCTAGTGCACCTAGGTTTTGACAAAGCGTTGCACTGGACAAACCGGCGCCGATAATCGCGATATTCATAGTGATGGCGTCATGCTGTCGTGTGTTGGCTGGTTTGGTTGGTTACGATGATGTGATCATTTGAGTTTGACTGGTTTGGGTCAGGGTTACTCGTCGATTTTTGGATCCCGCTTTAAAAAGGCATAAAAGGGCATGGCTGCAACCAGTAAAATGAAACCGAAATAAACGGTTTCTTGCCCGGCGCCGATGATCACAAGCAGGGCATAGGAAAACGCAAGGCCCGCAGTGATCAGTTTTTTCCGACCCCCTGGCTGCCCTCGAAAGAGAATCATGGCGGTCACAGCCGCAAAGGCGAGCGGGATTAAGGTGGTCAGGGTTGATAATAAAATCATCATGTTAAAGGCTTCCACGAGGCCTTTTTGGTAGTTCATAACGACCAGAAGACTTGCCAAAACGCCGGAAACGATCATCGCCTTAGCCGGTGTGCCGCCTTTATTGAGTTGATCGAGTCGCCCTGGGAAAAGTCGATCCAATGAAATAGCGCGGACAAGCTGACCGGATATTAGGATTTGGGTGTTGAGTGCGCCAAGGGTTGCCATGATAGCGCCTGCGGCGATCACGCTCGCACCCGATTGGCCAAGCACCAAAACCGAGGCATCTGCGAATGGGGCATTAGAAGTCGCGAGTGTGGCCGCTGGCAAGAGTAAGACAACGCCCAAATAAGCAATTAGATAAACCGTGAGAACGGTTAACGTGCCGGTAATTAAAATCTTGGGTATCAAACGCTCGGGATCCTTCATATCGGCAGCCGGCACCGTTCCGCTCTCTAAACCCACAAAGGCCCACATGACCAGCGTCACACTGGTTGCAATGACGGCAAGGTAAGACCCGCCGGCTGGGTTCAATACTGGGATATTCTCACTCGACCCCATCGTTAAGCCTAAGCCGCCAACCAACAGTAAGGGCAGGATTTTGAGAACCGTGGTAAGCAGTTGGACATTACCGGAGGCGGCAATGGACCGGCAGTTGATCAGCACTAAGGTCCAGATTAAGACCAGCGTCGCCCCAGCAGAGACGAGACCGCTTGACGCGAGAACCGGAAAGAAAAATGACAGGTAGCCGACACAAGCCACCGCGATCGCGGCGGTTGCAGCCCAAAGGGCGATCCAGTAGCCCCAGCCAATCCAAAAACCGATAAAGTCGCCCATGCCGGCGCGCGCATAAGCATAGGGCCCGCCAATGACAGGCAGGGTCCGCGCGAGATCTGAGAGCATGAGCGATAGCACTAAGGCGCCCGCGCCTGCGATGACCCAACCGATGATGCCCATCAGTCCGAAGGGTGCGAGTAGGGCGGGTAACATAAAGATGCCCGAACCAATGGTGCCGCCAACCACTAAAGACCAGCCACGCCAAAATCCAATGGCTTTTTGACCGCTGGCGGGTTGGCTTGTATTGGTGGTTGTCGGTTCGATGATCTGCTCCTGATGCTTGCACGAAGTGTGAAATCAGTGTCTTGACAGCACTCTACCGCACATGGCCTCGCTGGGTCATCCAATATTCCGAGGTGGTCAAATGGTTGCAAGGAAACCGGACGAGCGCGGGGCCTGGCCTTAGCGCCGCAGGGGAGGCGATCGGCCGGTAGTAATTGGGGATTGCGGGCTTGCCTCAATTTGGTCTTAATGGGGGCTTCAGGGCCGATTGCCGGCAGCCTGAGCCGTGGCGGCGCAAGCCATGGCGCCTGAGACTCCGGTCGAATGAGGGTGTGGCTAAGAAGCGAATGCGCAGGCGCCGCCGGAAGTGGGGTTGAGGTCGCGAGCACCCTTGAAAGCAACGCAATGAAGAGGTGAATGATGATTAAACAAGTTGTGTTTTTAAAGCGCCGCAAGGATCTCGATCTGGCAACGTTTAAGGATTACTACGAAGCCCATCATCGAAAAATTGGCGAGCGGGTCTTGGCTGGATTCGCGGTATCTTATGTTCGGCGGTATTTAGATCCCGCGAACCTATCGACCCCGAATCCCCCATTTGATGTGATTACAGAGATGTGGTTTCCAGATTGGGCCACACAAAAAGCGTGTATGGCGCATCTCAGTGACCCTGTGATTGCGTCAGAAATTCAGGCGGACGAAGCGAAATTGTTCGACCCTGGCGCAAAATGGGGCGGTTTTTTAACCGAGGAAGTCTCGGTGATGCCGCCTGTTTAGTGGCAGTAGGGCGCAATTAAAAGCCGGGATAAAAAGGCTTATAGCGTTGCTCGCAGACGATAGGTCAGCACGCGGTTGGGTGCAAGGTCGACCTGCAATCCAATCCAATCCCCAGAAGGGCTGTAGTCCACAAAGATGGTTTGATCTTGATTGATCAGTTTGTAGCGAGTGCCAGTGCTTCCGATTGGTGTTTCAGCCTCGGCTAATGCGCGCGCTGGGTCCATGTTCTGTGCGCTTACCGCGATGGGCAGAAGGCGCTCGAAGGACACGGCGCTCATTTTGCCAGTTTGGCCGTTCATCAGTTGTCGCTGGCTTGTGAAGTCTTTCCGCCAGTAGGCGTAGGACCAAACGCAGGGTTGCTCATCCCGTGTGATCGTTTTAGTTTCCTTTAACGTTTCGAGTGTGTAGTCCTCAACTCGGCGGGTCAGGGTGAGCCGCTCAACCTCGCCATTGGTCTGAGTACTGGATGTTAAAGATTCAAGGCAATTGCCATTCCAGATTTCTTGATGCTGATGCTGATAGGCAAAAAACGTGATGCCGAGCAGTTTCACCGTATAGTCGGCGTCGCCCTGAACCACTTGGCGCCCGGTCTGATCGACAGAGAGCCTAATCTGGTGATGGCCGATGGGTTTGCCGTTGAGTCGTACCTCAAAATCGAACCCGTCGGCGAGACTGGGCAGGGCAGTCAAAGAAAGGAGAATGAAAAGCGCGCGCGTCATAAAGCGACTCATTTTTAGTTCGGTTACGGGTTTGAATTCGGGTTGGATCAGGGCGGATAACGGACACGATCCAACCTTGATTTCAATCACAAACCTGCGGGTGTTTGACCGTGCGGGGTTGAAGGCAGCACCTGTAGGTCGCGCTTTACACGCCGGGAATTAAACGTCTGCGTCAAAAAATGCGTCTTATCCTAATAAAGATACTCGATTTCATCATTTACGAAGGTATATCTTGGGTGCTTGTACCAGCCGTAGAGTAGCGTGTGCCGTGGTTCTTTGTGAACTTTGGTTTGAAAGACTTTGAGCACGCCATCAACCGGCGCTAGCCAAAAGTCCATGTCGTAAATTTTTTCGTCGTTGCCTTGCTCGTGAAAGTCCGTGCAGGCGAAGTAAACGCCCTGGTTGATTTGGCGGACCGGGTCGTGCACCTGAATGAATCGCAATACCAGTGCATCTAACGTTTCATCATCGACCGTGTGCCAGTAGCCATCCTGAACCGTGAGCGACTGGACGTGTTTAGCCATCGCCGCTTTGATATCGTCTACATAGAATTGAGTTGGCGGCGGATCGATGGTTTCCGCTGCCAGGGTCCCGCTCAGCAGGATCAGGCAGGCCGAGACGAGCCAGCAGCACCAGCCAGATGCGGTGCTACGGCTGCCTACGCGATGCGCGGTTGATGTCATCTTTTTCGAGTACTGCGAGATGATCGGGTTATTAGTGATTCGGCTTTTCTGAAGCAGGGGCGCCACCATGTTCGTGCGCTTCCTTTTCAGGTGCAGCCTTGCCACCATGCTCGGCGTGCTCTGCAGCCGGCTTTTCAGCAGCAGCTTTGCCGCCATGCTCTTGCTGCGCTTTTTCAGGCGCGGCCGTGCCGCCATGCTCTTGCTGCTTTTCAGGTGCTGCTGTGCCGCCGTGTTCTGCCGCCATTGCCAAACAAGGCAAAAGACAGCTGATTAAGAGTAATTGCTTCATGGATTGCTCCCTTAAGGTTATGGGTACAAAGGAATACTTCGTGAGAGGGACGATAACAGAAAATTTCCCGGTCGGTGAGGGTTAATCCGCTTGGCGCTGTTGGCTCAATCCTAGATTCTGGCGAGAGATGGGTTCGATCAACCACCGCTTAAAGGACGCGGTGTGTTCACGGGCCTCTGGGAGACCAAGGTCAAGGTCTTTCACTTGGGCTCGGCTGAGGGCGGCGGCCTCTGTGCCAAAGCAGGGATCCCAGATGCTGAGCAGCGTTGAGAAATTAGCATCTCCGAAGCGCCGATCGACAAGGTGATGGATCGCATGAAAACGGGGCGTCACCCAGACGCGTCGTACAACGCGCTCGAGGCGGTCAGGAAGATCCCAATTGGCATGATGAGCCTGAGCGAACCAGCTAACCAGCACCTCGAATAAAAACCAAGCAATGGTTGACGGCCCCCAGATAACAACCCAGGTCGCTTTCGCGAGGCTCGACAATAATAACTCTCCAGGATGAAACCGCAGGGCGGTCGATACGTCGATCTCGGTGTCAGCGTGGTGGGCTTTGTGAAACCGCCATAGGAACGTGACGCGATGATTGGCGCGATGCCAAAAATAATCAAAGGCGTCCAGAACGATAATCGAGATAATGAACTCAAGCCAGCCGGAAAGCCCAAGCCAGCGGGCCAGTCCCCAGCCTTGTTGCTCGACATAAACCAGCCAGGCCAGCATGGGTACGAAGGTCAGAGTGCGTACGAGCAGGGTGTTTACACTTGCCATAAAGCCATGGGTCAGTAATCGCCTGTGCTTTGCACGGGTCAATTGGCGCGCGGGCAGAAGGCTCTCAAGGGCTAGGAAAAAGCCAAAGCCGGTCAGAAAGACGATTAACCGACCAGTATCGAGATCAAGATTCATACGGCACTTTAGCGAAATTTTAAGGTATTGATAATGGTTTTATGTACTGCAGAGGATGGGGCTTGTTGGTCAGGCAAGATCTGCCCTCGCGGGATGTGATCTTGGTGCGTCGAATAGGTATAGCAAAAAACTTGAAAAAGCGCTTTCTGTCGCGCGATATGGACATTTAAGGCTCGAATTGCGCCGCTTTGGCAATCTTGATAAGGTTCGCGACCAAGCAAAATTAGGAATCGAAACATGCAAAAAATAGGCGTTTTGGGAGCAGGCACCATGGGTGCCGGGATTGCGCAGACCTTCGCTGCCGCGGGCTTAAATGTGGTCTTGCGGGATGTTTCGGAGGACCTCGTCAGTGGCGGTTTGAACATTGTAAAAAAAAATCTCGATCGACAGGTGGCGAAAGGCACTTTGCCTGAGATTGAGCATCAGGCGATCTTAGGTCGTATTCAGGCGGCGACGGATCTCACAGCGGTTGCAGATTGCGATCTGGTTGTTGAAGCCATTATTGAAAGTATGGACATTAAGAAAATCGTTTTTTCTGAGCTTGATGCGATCTGCAAACCAGCAACCCTATTTGTTTCGAATACCTCCTCGCTGTCGATCACGGAAATTGCCAGTGCGACCAATCGCCCGGATCAAGTGATGGGGATGCACTTTTTTAACCCAGCACCCGTTATGAAACTGGTCGAGCTGATTCGCGGCATCGCCACGGCGCAGACAACGGTTGACGCCGTGCAGGCGGTTGCCGTTCAAATCGGTAAGCAACCGGTTGAAGTCGCCGAAGCACCCGGGTTCGTTGTGAATCGAATTCTAGTGCCCATGATCAACGAGGCGGTGGGTATCCTCGCGGAAGGCTTGGCCTCCGCGCAAGATATTGATGCGGCCATGAAGTTGGGCGCGAATCACCCAATGGGGCCATTAACCCTTGCTGATATGATTGGTTTAGATGTTTGTCTGGCCGTGATGGATGTCTTTCATCAAGAGTTTGGCGATTCGAAGTATCGAACGCACCCGCTCTTGCGCAAGTATGTTCGTGCGGGTTGGTTGGGTCGAAAATCCGGCAAAGGCTTTTATGACTATGCCTAGGCGTGGGTTGTAAACCGCTTGGCCGCGATTGCGGTTGGCAAGCTTGCTCGCAAACGCAGGCGTCGCTCAGGCCCTGCCGGGTCCAACGCGCTTTGGTTTAAAACCGGGGGCCCGTTTTTGATCGAAACGGTCTGGGTCGCGCAGTAGTGGGCTTTTAGGTAAAACCAACCGTTTGGCACGGAACTGCTTGGGGTGCGCGCCGACGGGTTGGGATTTAGGCGCGAAGATATTGGCGCACGACGTCAAACAGTTGAAAACGACGGTTCTCGAGCAACAAACTGTGTGTGCCACCGCCGATAAGCGTGAATTGGCGTGAAGGCGCTTGGCTCAGTCGGCTAAAGACGATGCGGCCTTGCTCTGGTGTGGTTTCGATGTCCAGATCGCCGACCACGATGAGGGTTGGCGCTTGAATTAACTCGGGTTCATACCAATCCAAACCGGTTTGCGCGCAGTGTTCATAGTCCGCCCGAACGCCAGTTGGCGCTCGCAGAAAGGCGTGTTGCGCCGCATCATAGTCGGGATCGGTCTCCACCACCGTTTGGCACCAATCAGCCGCAATCTGCGGGTCCACAATGGTTTCAAAGACCCCGGGTTCTAGGCCATGGCCCCATCGATTCAGGGCGCTGCTGGCAGTGACCGTACGGTATGCCGGGATGCGGCTGGCCTGAAAACCGGTTTGTTTTTCAACCCAGAGTGCGCCGCACAATACCAAGCGATTCACTCGCTCGGGGCATTGACCCGCAACGCGACCACAAATTACTGTGCCCCAGCTATAACCCAACAAGTCAATGGCGTCATGCGCGCCTTGCGCGCAGATAAAATCAATCGCGTGCAGGACATCCACGACGGCATCATCAGTTCGCACGAGCGGCGCGTTTAGGCTCGCTGCCTCGGCCATCTCTCCTGGACGATCAGAGTGACCGTAACCCGTCAGGTCAAGACACCAAGCATCAAAGCCTTGATCCGCCATCTCATCCATCCAAGAGCGTCCGTTGATGGCGTAGTCAAAGGTTTGGGTCGCCCCGTAGGTGGCGCCATGGACAAAGAGGATTGGGCTGCCTTGCGTTGTGTTGGTTGTTTTGTGCCGCAGTTGGGTATGGCAACCTTCTTTATGGCTGGGTAAATCGTAGTTGGATTCGGTAATGGGCATGCTGGATCCTTATTGTCCTGTATCAACGGGTTGGGCGGAGTGCAGCAAGGTCGCAACGAGTTTGTGATTGGCGTCGAACAAGCGCCCTTCGGAGGTTGCGCTTTTTCGTCCGAGATTGATGATTTTGACTTCAATGTGACCCAGCCCCTCCGGCATTGGGCGATGAAACAGGATATGAAGGTTCGTTGATAGGGGCGCTTTTTTTCGATCGTAGCCTTTGATCATCGCAATAGAGGTTGCGTCATCAAGGGCCGCGCTGATCATACCGCCCTGCACATAGCCCATTGGATTCAGTGCGGCCTGAGGAAAGGTGACTGTAAAGTGAGCCGTTTCCGCGTCGCTTTTGATATGGGTTAACCCAAAAAATGTCATGGTCGGGCAAAAAGAGGCTTCATTCAATTGTTGGTAAACGTCGGTCACATCGAACTCCTAATTTGAGGCCATCACTTTACCAAAGTTCATAGCCTTGGAAACCGACTGCCCAAGGAATGATCCCGGCTTAGATGGTCAATATCCTAGATATACGCTAATTTGAAGCGAAAGGAGGCGTGTTATGCAGATCGATCCACTTTCAGCAAACGACTTTGGTGCGCGAATCTCTGGAATTGTTTTAAGTCAGCTCGACCAACAAGACTTCAAGGCAATCTATGGGGCCTTCCTGAAGTATGGCTTTATCGTGTTCCCAGATCAGGCGCTCACCGAAGCCGAACAAATTACCTTTGGTGAACGCTTTGGTGCCCTTGAGTTCGGAGCGCTGCCGCTGGCGAATCAGATCAAGTTGGAGGATGGCGGCTATAGCGAAATTTTCCCGGTTGCCAGTCAGCGAATGCAAACCAACCTGGGCAACGAAGCGTGGCATACCGACTCGACCTATTGGCCTGTCAGCAGCAAGTGCGCGCTACTGACTGCTGTCAAAGTGCCAGGTGAAGGGGGGCAAACCGAACTCGCGGACCTCCGCGCGGGTTTTAGCTGTTTAGCAGACGACGTGAAAGCGCGCATTCGTGATCTCAGCGCGTATCACTCGACCCAGTATTCACAAGCCCATGATCTTGGACATTATCCTGATCCCCGCCCGGGCAGTCTCTATCACGGCGAGGCCTATCTCCGGCCCTTGGTGAAAGTGCACCCTGAAACCGGTGTGCCCAATTTGTTTATCGGACGCCATGCTTTTGGAATACCGGGATTGTCTCGAGACGAAAGCCGCGCCTTGCTCCAAGATCTCGTTGATTTTGTCGTCTCAGATCCGGCGCGAGTGTACCAACATCAATGGCGTGTCGGAGATACCTTGCTGTGGGATAACCGGGCGCTACTGCATAGAGCAAGGCCCTATGATTATGCGCAACCAAGGGTGTTAATCGGGACCCGTGTTGCTGGCGACGTGCCATCAGAGCTGGCCTATTATCCTTCTGACCCTGAAGCCGAAGCCGGGCGCGGAGCGCTAGAACGGGAACTGGCCGTGCTCAGATCCAGCGCTGAGCGGGCGCAAGGCAAAGGTGCCGGCTTGGCTTGAAGCCGCGCAGTACTCGAAGCAGTCGTTTGGGTGTCATCTAGCCCGTCTTGCCGTCAGCACAAGGCAATCATTGGGGTAGGGCATGGCGCAGTGCTAACGCCCTGCTAAGACCTGCCTGGCGCTAACAAAGACGATGACCAGTATGCCTTGGAACAGGGTCTCACCCAAACTCGGCTGCCGCTGCGTCAAGGGTCGCTTTCTGCACAGGGCCTGCTGCGCCCGCGCAAAACAGCTGATGGCGACCGAAAATTGGGGTACCCGTCAAAGTGGCGGTTAAGCATTTCCTGATGACGATTCGGCTTTCACGCCCAGCGACGGTGATCCCGTCTAGAATGCAAGCTACCGCTACCGGGGCGAGGCTTAAAGAAACCCAACCTTCATCTGGATTTTCTTTAGTGGGATGAAGGCTTGCTCGATAGAAGGTGCTCTGTCCATCCTTGTTAAGCCTTGCTAGATTACGAACAGGTAAATGGAGCCCGTAAAGCATGACGTTAAAGATCATCGGAGCAGCCCCTGGCCGGACAGGTACCGTCTCGCTAATGACGGCACTCGAGCACCTTGGGTATGGACCTTGCCACCACATGAAGGCCTGCATCGAAAACGCCCAGCAGACGAAATGGTTTTTAGAGGCCGCCAATGGACAGCCAATGGATTGGCATGACGTGTTTGAGCACTATCAAGCTGCGGTCGACTGGCCAGCCTCTGCTTATTACAAAAATCTGCTAGAAACTTTTCCGGAAGCCCTCGTCATTTTCAGCGACCGGCCAGCAGAGGCCTGGTATGACAGTGTTGCCAGCACGATCTATCAAGTCGTTCCGAGCCTGCCCGGTTGGCTGAGAAAGCTCGTTCCGCACCTGGACCGATGGGGCCAAATGGTCGAACAAACGATCTGGCAGAATGAGCTCTCAGGCCGCTTCCAAGATCGGCGTTTTGCAGTTCAGTTTTTCAAAGATCGGTTAGCAGAAGTTCGGGACGTCGTACCACCAGAGCAGCTACTCGTGCATTCGGCCAAGGAGGGTTGGGAACCGCTATGCCGCTTTTTAAACGTTAAAGTCCCGAGCATTCCCTACCCACGCGCCAATGAAGCACGCCGAATCCAGAGCGCGATTAAAGTCTTAAAAGCAGCCAACTATTTCCCCCACGTCATTTTGATCGCCGTTGTCATCTCAGCGATCGCGCTGACGGCCGTATGAACCGTCAAACCGATTCAAGCAGCCCCCCAATGAGGCTCGAACAAGGACTCTGCACTGCCGCGCTCAGTGCAGGTTTCAAGAGGCCTTGCGGCATCAATAACAGTTTGTACAGATCGGGCGTCTAGGAGCATTCCCATGTTAGAAGGATTTACCAAACGGCAGTTCGCGGCAGCATGCTCAGATGGTTATCGCGTGCGCCACGACGTCTACAGTCGCGGTGAGGGACCGGCAACTGTGATGATTATTCAGGAACTGCCTGGAATCGGTCCTGAAACCCTAAGCCTTGCAGACGCTTTTATCGCCCGGGGATTTAGAGTGGTCATGCCGCACCTGCTTGGGCCATTGGGTAAGATTTCTCTGGTCGGAAACCTGGTTCGAGTGTTTTGTATGCGCCGGCAGTTTGCTTTGTTCGAAAAAAATCAAACCAGCCCAATCGTGGACTGGCTGAAGGCGCTCTGCAGAGACGAACAAGCTGGCGATGACACGCGGCGGATCGGCGTCGTGGGCATGTGCTTAACCGGTAACTTTGCGCTGTCATTAATTGCGGATGATGCGGTGCTTGCCGCAGTGGCCAGTCAGCCTTCGTTGCCTTTTAATGATCAAAACGCGTTGCACATGTCGAGCGACGAGATCGCGTCGGCAAGAGCCAGTATTGATCAAAAAGGCAGTGTCTTGGCACTGCGTTTTGAGGGCGATCCGCTCTGCAGAGCTCCAAAATTTGCGGCTATCGATCAAGCCTTTAACGACGACGCCCAGCGCGTCGAGTTGATCGAGTTACCCGGTAAAGGACACTCTGTACTGACCTTGGACCTGATTAAGGGCGGCGTTCCGGCACAGGCAGCGCTCGATCGAGTGCTCGATTACTTTGATTCACGTCTCAATACGCCTGGCTAATAATCAACGCGTCAACAACAACCTTCTAGCTCCGAAATGATCGGGTTGCTGGCCAATGGGCATGCCGCGCTAACGTTGGATCGCATTAAAGGCGCGCTGGCACAGGCAGCGTGCGACGCAGCCGTTGGGGCGTCATCTGGAGCACCTTGCCGACAGAACAACGCTTTCTTTGAATGCGGGCAAGGTGCTGCGCTAACGCCCTGTGGTGAACCGCCTGCCGGAAACAAGGAAGATGATCAGGGGTGCTTACAAGACGTGCTTTTATAAGATCGTGCCGTCTAAATAAAACCATTGACCCTGCTCCCGGACAAACGCACTGCGCTCATGCATTTTATAGGCTTTGCCTTGCTGCTTAAACGTTGCGATAAATTCAACCTCGCCCGATGCATCGGCTGCGCCGCCTCGGCTCTTAATCACCTTGAGGCCAATCCAATGGGTCAAGTCGTCAAACGGCACTGTCTTGGGGCGAGTTGATGGATGCCAACTCGCGATTAAAAACGAGGCATTGCGTTGCACGTAAGCGGTATATCGCGCGCGCATAAGGCGCTCACAGGTTTCGGCTGATTGGTGCCCCGATAGAAGGGTGGCGCAACAGGCCTCGGCGACAGTGGGTTGGCCACAAGGACAGTTAGACACCGAGCACCTCAAAATGAATTCAGCCATGCAAGTCTCGCAGCTTTGAACGAATTTGACGAATGCGCGCCAGCAGACCCTCAGGGCTCGGTTGTCCTCGCTGACGCCGCCAGCGATTGATGCCTTGATTCTGAGCATTGGCAAACCAGTAATGAGCCTGATTTAATCAAGGTCTTGAATATTGAGGTTTTTGTGATGCATCCATTGATACTTTACGGCGTGCCATTTTCACAGCCGGTTCGCGCAGTGATGTGGTTACTGCTATTGAAAAAAATGCCCTTCGATTTGGTCCTAACCAATCCAGGCTCTAAAGGCGATAACGGTAGCCGGCACCCGGCGTTTTTGGCGAAGAACCTGGCTGGCACGATTCCCTGTCTTGAAGAGCGCGAGACTGGATTTACGCTCGGTGAGGCCCACGCCATCATGACTTATTTAGCGCGAACCCATGGCTGGGAAGACGTCTATCCGAGCGCGCCCAAGGCCCAGGCGCGAATTGATGCCTATCTGCACTATCATCATCGAAACCTTCGAGAGGCCTCGGTGGGCTTGGTGGCCCCTGCGATTCGTAAAGATCTGAACATCCCTGATGTCGTTCAACAGGGCGCGCGTAAAACGCTGAGCGCGGCGCTGACGGCCATCGATCAGTCATCGCTGGCTGAGCACGCGTATTTGTGCGGCGACTCGGTGACGCTTGCTGACCTTGCGGCCTATGTGGAGATCGGCCAGCTGCAGCCGCAATTCACCAATGTGTTCGATTTTAGTCCCTACCGCAATGTGCAGCGCTGGTTGACCAGGATGCAACAAGTGGCAGGTCATGATGCGGTGCATGTCGTGCTTGCCGAGCTTGGCGATATTAGCCAGGCGGCCCCCGATATGGATCAAATCCGCGCGGCGAATATCAAAGCGCTGCAAGCTTTAAAATCAACAATGAGCTCGCTTTAAGGTAAGCGGGGTGTTCGGTGTGCTCAAAAAAGCAAGCGCGCGGTTGGCAGTAAATGAGGAGAGACTAACTTCCGGTAGAATGCGGCAACCGATTTGGGTGACCTTGCGGGTCGTTGGACGGCGGTGAGAGGCGCCCACGATCAGCAAACCGCGGTTGAGCAGGCAGATTCTGAGGGTTAAGGTGACTCAAGAGAATTCAAATCTGGATACGTACTGGTTCGATGCTGCTCGCATTTGGTCATCTGGTCGTGCGCCAAATCTGGGCTCGGGAATCTTTTTTAAGGAGTCGCGATGATGAAGCAACAGGCTGATTGGGGACCAATATGGGCCGTTCAGCGCGTCGTATTCCAGCAGTACTTTAAGCTCGATGGCCGAGCGACGCGCGCCGAGTACTGGTGGTTTCTGGGCGCGTACCTCATTGTCGCCCTATCGCTGGGCATTATCGTAGGCCTTTTAGGTCAGGCCTTTCAATTTTCCGCAGAGCCTGTCGCGCTCATCGTCTCTTGTACCTTGGCGGCCGGTTGTTTCCCGGCGTTACTTGCGCTGTGGGTCCGTCGGTGCCTTGATTTAGGGCGGTCAAAGACGGCAGGTATCCTAACGTTTCTTGGGCTGTTTTTGATGTCGCTACTGGCGCCAATCGCCTCTGGCGGATTGGTGGTTGAACTGCCGGCATTGCTTGGTCAAGTTTGTGATGGGTTGTTTTTACTGGGCTCTGGTTACTCACTGTATGTTGGCTTCTGGCCTGGACAAAAAACATGAAAACGATGTTGGGCGGACAAGGATTAACCGTGACGAGCCTGATGCGCCAGGCTGCTGCCTACAACGCAGATCGAATCGCCGTGATTCATGGCTCGCAGCGAATCACTTTTCGGCAGGCTTGGCACCGCGGCGTTCAGATGGCCAATTGGTTGCTCGGTCTGGGTCTGAGCCCCGGCGATAGAGTGGGGGTGCTCGAAGATAACAGTATCGAAGCGCAGGATTTTTTCTTGGGCAGCGCCATCGCGGGCATCGTTCGCGTGCCGCTCTATGCCCGTAACGCAATCGAAAGCCACGCCCACATGCTGTCGCATACGGCTTGCAGGGCGGTCATTGTGGCCGGGACCTATCGCGACGAAATACGGCAAGTCGCGCCGCTTGTGGCAACCCTTGAACACATCCTGATTCGGGATGAGACCTATGAGGCAAGCCTTTCTTCGTGCTCAGCGGTTGACCCGATGATTGCGATTGCACCAGAGGATTGGTGCATCATTCGCCACACGGGCGGCACCACGGGTAAGGCCAAAGGCGTGGCTTACAGTCACCGCAGCTGGTTGGCTGCGGGCCGCGATTGGTTTTATAACTTCCCGCCCATGCAAGCAGGGGATGTTTGTTTACATGTTGGACCGATTTCCCACGGCAGTGGTTATCTGTATACCCCAACCTGGTTGGCGGGCGGGGTTAATGTATTACTCGATCACTTTGACCCTGAAGAAACGCTCCAGGTACTGCAAGACGAGCAGGTTGGTTACCTGTTTGTTGTGCCGGCAATGCTCAGCGCTTTGGCGAACCACCCGAAGGCTGCGGCTGGCGCGTTTGAGCACCTGAAAGTGATGCAAGTCGGCGGCGCGCCCATCGCCGATCATACCGCGCATCTTGCGCGCGCCGTATTTGGCGATGTCCTGTATCAAGGTTATGGCCAAACAGAAGCGGTACCGGTTTGTATGATGGGGCCGAAAGAATGGTTTTCCGAGGTCGAGGGCTCAAATCCATTACGATCTGCCGGGCGCGCGTTGCCCTATGCACGACTTGAAATTCGGGATCCGGAGAATACTGACGTGGCCCTGGCCTTGGACGAGGAAGGCGAAATCGCCATTTTATGTGATGGCCAAATGCTCGGGTTTTGGGAAAATGAAGCGTCAACTCGGGAGCGCATGACTTCCGATGGGTTTGTTTTAACCGGTGATATCGGACGATTGGATCGCAATGGCTACTTGTATGTGCTGGATCGAAAAGACGACATGATTATTTCTGGTGGGTTTAATATTTGGCCGGCGGAGCTTGAAAACGTTCTGCTAAACCATCCGGAGGTGCTCGAAGTGGCGGTGTATGCGATCCCGGATGCCCGTTGGGGCGAGACGCCGGCTGCGACCTGTGTCATTGAACAAGGCGCACGCGTGACAGCGGGGGAATTGATTGCCTTGTGCGCCAAAACGCTTGGCTCGTATAAAAAACCAACGCAGATTTATTTTCAGACGGTGGCGCTACCAAAAAGCCCGGTGGGGAAAGTGCAGCGTAAGGTCTTGCGTGAACCCCACTGGCAGGGTCAAGATCGTCGGGTATCGGGCAATTAAGCGCTATATCTATCCAGCTTGGCCTGATAGATTTAAAGCGAGCCGGTGAGGATACTCTCGGCGAAGGCATCGCAAAAGAGAGACATTGCAAAAGCGAATTGAGCTTAGGTAAAGAACAAAAAAGGAGCAGGTCATGGGGTTAGATTTAGCGACAATGGAAAAAATAACGGCCGACGTTCAAATGAACGATCTGCAATGGGTCGAGGTTGGCGAAGGCTCGTATTTTAAAGTTCTGACGGTTCATGAACCGACAAATACAGTGGCTTTTGGTTACAAGATGGACCCCGGTGCGCCAGATTTTCCATCGCACTTTCATATTTGTCGCGCCATGGCCTGGACGGTTAAGGGTTGGTACGGTTATCGCGAATCAGAAAAGCCCGAAGAGAGCCGAATCACGACCGGGATGTTTTCCTATGAGGCGGCTGGTTCTTTCCACACGCCCTTCAGTGATTGCCCAGAAGGGTTTCAAACCGTTGGGATTTTTGAAGGTGATACAGAAATTTTGCTGCAAAACCATGCTGAGGCTGATCCCAGTTCTGAGCGGATCGGTGATCTAACGGTTGGCGATTTTATTGGTTGGGCGAGCGGGGCGACGCACATAGTACACCGCGATGGCACGATTACAGGCAGCCCAACCTTCAAATACGATTTCACCAGTGGTGTGAATGCGTTTAAGGTCTAGTTGTCAGCGCCGAACGCTGTGATGACGCGGTCGATTAGAGGCGCCGCTTGTGGTGGCGATACTGCTGACCGGGCCAGATTACAAAAAAATCAATAGGTAGTTGTGATGAGTGAGCTGCAGGTAGATGCCGATTCGGCATTGTTAGAAACGGTGCTATACAGTTCGAGAGCCATGCGTCGACTTGAACCGAAGCCCGTACCAGAGGCGTTGTTACTGAAGCTGATTGATGCGGCGAATCAAGCGCCGAGTGGTTCTAATGCCCAGCAAACCCGTTGGATTGTGGTGCGAGACCCGGGTCAAAAGCAGAAGCTGGCAGATCTAAACCGGTTGCATGGCGCGCCTTATATTCAATCGGAAGTGGATCAGCCTAGAGACGCCAAGCATAAGCGGCTGGTCGATGCGGTGGTTTGGCAGATGGACCATATGCATGAAGCGCCGGCCTTGATTGTTGCCTGTTACGACTATGATGAACCGGTCTCAGGCGGTGAGGTTTATCGTAAGGCGGGATCCGTTTGGCCAGGCATTCAGAATCTATTGCTCATGGCACGTTCCTTAGGCCTGGGTGCTGCCCCGACCACCTTAGCCCTGCGAGACCAAGCGTTGGTCCGTGCAGCACTTGATTTGCCGGAAACCTTTGCGGCGCTGTGCATGATTCCGGTTGGTTATCCTTCGGGACGATTTGGACCGGTCACCAGAAAACCGCTGTCAACGATTATGCGCTTCGACCGTTGGTCTGAATAGCGGGTCTGAATAGTGGGTCTAAATAGTTGGTTTAAATTGTAGAACCCGCTGTCACGAGCGTCATCTTTATAAAACGAGAGGATAAAGTGTTTGGGTATTGCGGTTTTGAAGTCGCAAGGCCGTAATCAGCAGCCCTTTTTTTAAGAAAGGCCCAGATTATGAACGACGCCTGATGACATAGACGTGCGCCTCAGATTCTTTTTGGCTGATTTATCTTGTTTTGTGATCATCCTGATGCCTTGGCCTTCCTGGAAATCGTGAAGTTGATCGATCTTCTTTGACCTGTTGGATCAAGGCGCGGGTCGCCCCTTGATTTTGCC
>ERZ887849.635-NODE-635-length-37017-cov-39.562253_pt1 | contig 37017 bp, 29 predicted proteins | sample MGYA00521267_ERZ887849 | MGnify/ENA primary metagenome ERZ887849 (study PRJEB32303, sample SAMEA104408601) | aquatic metagenome | biome: Brackish water; feature: Pelagic; material: water | place: Baltic Sea | collected 2014-06-06T16:11:00 | depth 2,863 m ... | reverse complement strand
TTGAGGTTTTTGATTTCAAAACATTTAAAGGGATGTTTTTGCTTTTTTTTGCATGCCCTGATTTAAATTCTTGAGGTGACCGTACATCGACTATAACAGCCCCGTTTTTAATCAATTCTTTATAATCGATAGGCGGTCCAAATAATTTGTTTTTGATAGAAGAGAAAATGCTCATTGATAAGTGATTTGATGTAAAAGTATGAAAACGCAAGGTTTTGTCTTTACAAATATTACTTTTATCTGAAATATATGCATTCTAAGCTGAGCATCATCATACCTGCCTATAATGAAGATCGTACGATTGACGATGTTCTCAAAAGTATTATGGCTGTTGAACTTCCTTACCAGCTCAAAAAAGAATGTATTATAGTAGACGATTGCTCGAACGACGATACTGTAAAATTTGTAGAGGATTTTAAAGTCAAGAATTTAGATTTTGAAGTATATTTAATTCAACACAATGCCAATAAAGGAAAGGGAGCAAGCATTCAAACTGCGATTTCACAGGTAACAGGTGACCTCGTTATTTTTCAGGATGCTGACCTAGAATGTGATCCAAAGGATTACGTTGTTCTTATTGAGGAACTAGTAGAATCGAAGTGCAATGTAGTTTATGGAAATCGGTTTTCGAAACAAAATTCTACTCATAAAAGGAGCTTACATTATATAATCAATCGATTATTAACGAAAATGAGTAACCTTAAAACTGGCTTGAGTCTTACAGATATGGAGTGCTGTTATAAGCTTATGGAAAGCTCACTTCTTAAAAAGCTTGAGCTCAAAGAGCAACGCTTTGGTATTGAACCAGAAATCACAGCTAAGCTGAGTAAACTGACTGAAAGCAAATTTGCTGAAGTGCCCATTTCGTATTCAAGAAGGAGTTACAATTCAGGGAAAAAGATTGGCTGGAAGGACGGGATCCGAGCCCTTTATTGCATTCTTAAATACTAGGGGTTTTTCCTTAGGACCATTAGTTTTCTTTTCTTGAGTCCAAGCCAACTCGAATAGGGGTACTCCTTGTATATTGTAAACCCAGCTACCTCTTTATCGATACTGATCAGGTATTTATCTTCTTCAACACACCACCAATCTTTACCAACATTTCCCTTAAAGAAATCCTTTTCGTAACCGTGCCATGCATTAAACTCCATACCACCATCAATATACTCAGGTCGAATCTTTTGTTCCTGAGTAAGCTCATTTAAGGCTTTAGTTTTTATTCTATTGTACTCAAAGTAATCATGTGTACCGATCAATGTGAATAGGCCAAATACCGCTAAAACGCCGTATGCCGAATAGCTCGACCTGGAATTTGTCAGTGCATCATGAAATAGAAGAATCAATAGTGGGATAAGCAGTATAAAATGAAAGAGCAAGTATCGGTCAAAAACATATACGAAACCAAAGCAGGGATAGTAAAGAAAAGAAGTCCATAATAGGAACTGTAGGGTTCTTGAAACTTTGAGCTTTTGACGAAGGGTGGAAAAAGTTTCAGAAATCACATAGATGAGCACACCTACGCTAATACTTATCAGTCCACCATTGAACAAGTCAGGTAGGTCATAAGACATTTGAGCCACACGGCTATATGGCTCGAAGAAAAAATACCCTCCGATTCCGTAATCATTGATAATTTGTCCATTAAAAGGAAAGGTGGTGTCTCTGAATAGTCCGATGAGTCCGGATCCCAATAGGCATGAACTGAGGATTAAAATTGCTTTTTTTGTTTTGATTTTTTGCTGGCTTAGTATATAAAGGCTAAAGGGAAGCAGTAAAACAGAGAGGCTCATCACGGTTGTATAAAAATAAAACAGCCATCGGAAGATGATTTGTTTATTTATTCCTGATAGTTGATGAATCAATTCATTTGAATGTAGTGTATAATGGCTCGGTGTGGAATTATTCGCATACAGAAGTAAATAATAGAACAGTAAGCAGCACATCGCACTCAGTGTGCCTAAGTAAGAATATATTCGATGTTTTAAAGGAATGTTTTTTCCAAAAGAAACGAGTAAAAATGCCAAGGGGATGACTATTCCTACCTGTCTAGAAAGCACTGCAATAATCGTAAAAAAAAATGCCCAAAACAACAGTTTGAGCCTTTCATGTTTCAGATATGACGTAAAAAAATACAGAGAAATACAAGCATTCATCAGAAAGAAGATGTCCGTCATAAAGGTCGTACTCAAGACATAGAACAGTGGATTAAACGCAAGAAGTGCAGTACAAAATAACTGCAGCTTTCGATTTTCTGTAATTAAACCTAGCCAGCTGTAAAAAGTATAAATAAGAACTCCACCAGCGATGACAGTAGATATTCTCAACACAAACAACGAAAACCCGAATACTTTGGTAAATAAACTACCCCATATAAGGTTTGAAAGGAAGGTGATGGCAATTCTATCATATATTTTGAATACACCATACTCACTTAAATCCCGAACAGATTTCGAGTAGGCCCAGTCATCGATAAGTGTAAATTCGCCACTAATATTAACGAAGAATAAACTGAGAATCCAAATAAAAATGATAGAAAAGACTCCTTTTTGATGCTGAATTCGTTTGTCGATATTTTGAATCATTATTTATCGAATGTACTAAAAAGACTTGCATTAGTTTTTTTGTGCCTATCAAATTTCACAGAATAAAAACAGATCGATTTATTTTTTTATTGGTCTACTGATAAAATTGTTTTTACTTTCACGTATGATGATTAAAAACTTCAGAAGAAAAACTCACGAAATTATTTTTGAGGCAGATACCTTCCTGGGTAAGCTCTTTGATTTAATTTTAATGGTATTAATTCTGATTAGTGTTGGGGCGGTAATGTTAGAAAGTGTTGCCTATTACCACGACAAGTATCACCATATTTTGGTGCCTTTTGAATGGGCGATCACCGTATTTTTCTCCATTGAATACCTGCTTAGAATTATTAGTGTCAAGAAACCCCTAAAGTATATTTTTAGCTTTTATGGATTGATTGACTTAGTATCACTTTTGCCCTCTTATTTTGGACTGTTCTTGTCCTCGGAAAGTATAGGATCCATCAAAACTATTCGAACCATTCGGCTTATAAGGATTTTCAGAATTCTAAAATTAATTCGCTATGTCAAAGAAGCCAATAATCTTAGAAGAGCCCTTAAAGCAAGTCGGCAACGTATTGTTGTTTTTCTTGTTGCCGTATTGTCAATTGCCACTATTATGGGTACGATTATCTATTTGATTGAAGATCCGAAAGATGGATTCACAAGTATTCCAAGAAGTATTTATTGGGCAATTGTCACGCTTACCACGGTTGGTTACGGAGACATCTCTCCCCAAACAGGAATAGGGCAATTTTTTGCCTCGATAATTATGATTTTGGGTTATGCAATTATTGCAGTTCCTACGGGGATGATTTCTGTAGAATTGGCCTTGGCTGAAAAGATGAACACTCAAAGTTGCCCAGCATGTTCGCAAGAAGGACATGAAAACAATGCGAAATTCTGTAAGCATTGCGGCGAAGAGCTCAATCCTGTTTAAAACAATCGAATGTCCTCAGTTCCGTAAAGAACATATCCAAAAAGAACGAGTACTGTAACTAAACTAAGCATGGTGTTTTTTTTAATTATGCACCAAATATGTAATTGTATTTTCTGTCCTTGTAACAAATGGAATGGCAATAATTGAAAATAGAAGTCATTACCTAAAGAGTTCTAAGTGATAGTACTTATAAAAGCATAAAAGCATGTGTTTTGGTATGTTTTGGATTGAAATAATTGTTTGGTTATTTTTAAATAAAGAGGGGCTTAATACGAACCCGGCCCAACTTAATTAATACTTACTTCTCCAATGATTGTTGAACCAAAAACAAAGCATGGTGAACATAATTGTTTGATGAGGTTTCGTATTGCTTACTCGGTTTGTAAGCCAGTGATTCAAGAATAGGTCGGCCTTCAAATTTCTCCTCAGAATCATGGGTTTGTGGACTTAAGGAGCCAGAATAACTCCGTTCACGTGAAAATATGATTTTATGAGCTCCAAGCTTCACCCCTGATTGAATAAGGAGTCCTTGACTCATTTTTCCCTCATGGTGAAACAATGAATATCCAATAAGTATGTAACCATCAGGTTTTAATCTCACATACTCTTCAACACAAGCATTACTGCTCTCCATCTCTATGGCCGTTGGATAAAATCTTTTTTCATGTTCAAGCTTATTTTCAATACTTGAAATGTCAGATACCTCTTTGTAATGCATAAGATATTTGTTTGTAGTCAAAAGGCTACATTGGCATAGTAATATTGGTATAAATAAAACGAAAAGGCATTTCACTGATTAAAGATATAAATATGGATTCTTTAAACAAGGGTATTTGAACAGTCAGTAAATAATCAAGTACAACAGGTCGAATGCCAGTTTGTAATATGAAATCATTCTCTAAATACTCGGTAAAACTAAACGCGATTTACAATTCTGAATTGCGCTTCATTTCTTCTTCTTGATCTTTATTGGCTTTACTGATCATTGCCAAATAACTGAACATGTAAGCACAGAATATGACCAATCCAACGATAAACATGACTGAATTATTCATTGGTTTAAGGTTTTTGTTGGTTAGTATCTCTTCTGATTTGTCTGATGGCGACCGAAAATCCTAGAATTGACGGCACCCAAATCCCTACAAAAATCCCTTCAAGCTTATTTCCTGAAAACCATAATGATACAGAATATACAAAGGAAAGAAAGGCCAATATTACCGGGTAATACAAGGACCATATTTTTGATAAATTCATAATTTGTGTTGTTTTAATTGGGTTGTTGAATTCAGTACTTAAACATAAAAAAAGAGAGAATTGTTTAAATGGTTCTAGACTCAAATTAAATTTTGAGCTGATTTTTGCAATGAACATATACGTTCAATGCAAACCTCTTTTCGATTTTTCCATCCTTTTTGGATTTCTCTATTCATGCAATAAAGACCAAGTTCCTTTTGAAGATGATTATACTTGGTTCGAGCTGTGGTGCGGCTTAAAATAGAGAATATTTCGAGCCATTTAAAAGAGTGGTTTTTTAATTATTTACTTCTTTTAAAAAAGTAACTATTAAAATTAGAAAAGTCATTAAAAGCTAAATAAAACCAATAAAAAAACCCCCAACAAAAGCCGAGGGTTGTTTTTTTGTGAGCCCGAAAGGATTCGAACCTTTGACCGCCTCCTTAGAAGGGAGGTGCTCTATCCAGCTGAGCTACGAGCCCGAACACAACTCTTTGAGGTGAGTAAGTCCTTTTGTTAAAAAAACCATCAACGTGAAGAAGATGGTTTTTTTGTCGGGGTGGCAGGATTCGAACCTGCGACCTCCTCGTCCCAAACGAGGCGCGATGACCGGGCTACGCTACACCCCGATTAATAGGTCATCAGTTTTCCCATATAATATGGAAAGTGCGTGCAAAAGTAATCATTTTTCTTGCTTCTGCAACAACTTGCGGAGAGACGGGGATTCGAACCCCGGGTACCCGGTTAGGGTACGCTTGTTTAGCAAACAAGTCCTTTCGGCCTCTCAGGCACCTCTCCAATGTTCAATGAACGGAGGGCAAAAGTAAGGAATCTAATGCTTAGAATAAAAAAAAAATGAAATTTTTTAGTGGTAGGTGTATTTCCCCTTTTCACCATCGATGGTGACCTTTGCTTTATCGGCAGATTCAACTCGTCCAATTATCTGGGCCTCTACACCAAAACGTTTAGAAATCGCAATGATTTCTTGTGCATATTGTTCGGGTAGATAGAGCTCCATGCGATGTCCCATATTAAAGACCTTGTACATTTCTTGCCAGTCCGTTTTTGATTCTTTTTGAATCATGTCAAATAGAGTAGGGATAGGGAATAAATTGTCTTTAATGATGTGAAGCTCTTTTACAAAATGCAGAATCTTGGTTTGGGCACCACCAGAGCAATGGACCATTCCATTGACTTTTCCTTTACATTCTTCTAGAATTGCTTTAATGATTGGTGCATAAGTTCGTGTCGGTGAAAGTACTAGTTTTCCGGCGTCAATCGGACAGTTGTCAATAATGTCCGTGAGCGTTTTAGAGCCACTGTATACCAAGTCTTCTGGAACCTTTGGGTCAAAACTTTCCGGAAATTCTTTGGCTAATGATTTGCTAAAGACATCGTGACGCGCACTCGTTAAACCATTGCTTCCCATGCCTCCATTGTATTCTTTCTCATAAGTAGCTTGTCCGTATGATGACAAACCTACGATGACGTCTCCAGATTTAATATTGTCATTAGAAATCACATCACTTCTTTTCATTCGTGCAATCACCGTAGAATCAACAATTATGGTCCGGACCAAATCTCCAACATCTGCAGTTTCTCCACCGGTCGAATGAATTTCTATTCCATGACCACGAAGATCCTCGAGTAGCTCCTCTGTGCCATTAATGATTTGTGATAGCACCTCGCCAGTGATTAGGTTTTTATTTCTTCCAATCGTAGATGACAGCAATATTGGACCTGTTGCACCCACACAAAGTAAATCATCTAGGTTCATGATTAGGGCATCTTGTGCAATACCTTTCCAAACACTTACATCGCCAGTTTTTTTCCAATACATGTAGGCAAGCGAAGATTTTGTACCTGCTCCATCTGCATGCATAATACAGCAATAGTCTTTGTCTCCCGTTAAATAGTCTGGAACAATTTTACAAAATGCTTGAGGGAATAATCCCTTGTCTACTTTTTTTATGGCGTTGTGAACGTCTTCTTTTCCTGCGGAAACTCCTCTTGATTGGTATCGATTATCTGACATATTTCGGCTTCTGACGACAAAGTTAGAAAATTGAATGGTCTTACTGCTTTTGAAGACTACAAAAGTTACCTTACGGCTTCATAAAGAACTTGAACATCTGGGTCAATCTCAATACTCTCTATAATGGCGTTGTACTTCATTTTAAATCTTGTTTGGTGATTATTGATGTACAATGATTCCAATTTATTCGTTCCATCTTTAAAATGAACTTTGATTGGGAGCTTAACTTTGAATAGATCATCAAGCTGGCTGACACTTATAGTCAATACAGTCTCATGAATTTCCGTTTCAATATTTAATTTTGGATGCCCCTTTTTGTAGAGCCATTGATCAAAAAACCATTGTAAATCAGCTCCTGAAACCTCTTCAGCGATAAGCTGAAAATCTCTGGTATCTGCATTGGAAAGTCTATATTTCTTGTAATAACTTCGAATGGTTTGATGAAAAGACTCATCTCCAATTTCATTTCTGAGCATGTGAAGTATCCATCCTCCTTTTTGATAGCTATTAGGGTTTAATAAATCCATTAGACTACTGTAAGTGGTGTCAACAACAGGAGCTTTGTAGCGTTTTTCAAATGAAATGATTCTATTTCGATCTTGTTTAAGCTGATCGTGAAAGGCCTCTTGACCCTTTGTCTGCTCAATATATATATTCGTAAGATAGGTAGCAAATCCTTCACTTAGCCATATGTGACACCAATCTTTCTCCGTGGCAGAATTCCCAAACCATTGATGGACAATTTCATGGGCGATTAGGTTTTCGGATGATTGTTTTCCAGAGAGGGCATCTTCGTCATAGAAGATACATCCGGCATTTTCCATACCCCCAAAACGTGTTGTGGATTGAACGTTGTCAAGTTTTTCGTATTCGTAGGGCGAAATATAGTTGATGTAAAATTGTAGTATTGAAGGGGCCAATGACAGATCATAAAATGCATCTTTGTGATTTTTTGGGTAGGCACAGCTTCTCACTGGAGTCCCCTCAATCATACCCAATTCTTCATATAATAAATCAGCAACCCCAATAACCATAACCTTGGTTGGCAACGGGATATTTGAGCTGTAATGGTGGGTTTTGATGTTTTTTTTCTTTTTCACGGACAAGAGTTTTCCATTAGCGACTACTTCATAATGTTTGGGTGCATGGACCAAATACTCCACCGTTGCTTTGTCCGATAGGTGGTCGTTACAAGCAAACCAGTTTTGTGCCCGTGTAGGCCAGTTGTCTCCAAAAAATGTCCTGCTTTTGTATTTGTTTTTACCAATGATTAAACCATCCTTGGGGACTCCTGAAAAAGAAATTTTTAAGGTTTGCGTTTTGGGTTTTTGGATGTCTGAATCAATATAAATACTGTCGTTTTCATGTCTAAAAACAGGGGTTTTACCATTTAATTTTAAGGCATCAATGTGCATCCCTTTTTCAGAATCATCTTGTGATGCCAAATTGAAAACAATTGGTTGGTTAGAATCAATATGAACGAATTTGATTTCTTGATCAACCTTAATTTGGTCAGATTCATCCGATAAATCAATTTCGATTTTATAGTGAGCTACATCAATTTGTGGAATTTGTGAAAAGCTAATAAATGTGCTTAGGGCAAAAAGTAAATGTAAAAGACCTTGAGGTTTCATACCCTAAAGTTACTTGAATCCTCGTTTCTTTTTGATGTTTTCGTAAGCTTCTTGAATTTTCATGAATTTTTCCTGAGCTCCTTTTTGGTATTCTTCACCCATGGAAGCGACCTTGTCCGGATGATGAGCAATGGCCATTTTACGGTATGCCTTTTTGATTTGGTCATCTGTCGCAGACGCATCAACGCCAAGTATTTTGTAATCGGAATTAACATCCCGATAAAACATGTTCTTTAAGCTTTCAAAGTCAGTCTGTGAAACACCCAGTTTTTGAGCAATGTTTTGAATTACGTTGAATTCACTTTCTGCTACGTCACCATCGGCTTTGGCAATACCAAACATATAGTGTACGAGCTGAACACGAACTTCTGAAGGCATTCTGGTACGAATATCATTACAGATTTTGTCTAAGGGGATGTCTTTTGTGTCTAAAAACTGTTTTAGAACTTTTAAATGTTGGCTTGTGAATTGATTTCCGAATTGCTGAGAAAAAAAGCTCTTGACATAATCGAGTTCCGCCTTCAATACTTTGCCATCTGCTTTCATTACTGCCGCAGAAAGAGCCATCAGCATGGTAGCCACATCTGACATTGAAGATCGCTGCTTATAAATTTCAAATGGGTCTTGCCCATTTCTTCTGCGTCCCCGATTTGCGTTACCCTCAAATAGTGAAGCGACAAGAAAAGCCAAAATGGCCAATCCAATTCTTTTGGTAGCCATGTAAACAAAAAAAGCAATAACCCACTTATACACTCAGTATCTATTAAAATTAAACAGGGGCCGAAGCCCCTGTTACAAATTTAAGCGATTTGCTCCATATTTCGTTCAATAAAGCTATTTAATGCTTCACCTTTTAATAATCCTTGACCCAATAGTGCAAGGTCAGTAAGCTGCTTTACCATCACCTTTTGGTCATCACCTTTCTTTTCAAGTAAGGCACCAACTTTTGGATGATTGGCATTAACCACAACATGATGCATTTCCGGGAATGCGCCATACATTCCGCCACCACCCATACGTTGTTGTTCCATCATTCTTCGCATAAATTCTGGCTGCGTTACAATAATTGGAGCTTCATCTTCTGACATGGATTCAAATTGCACCATGAATTTCTCTTTATTCAAGGTTTCTTCGAAAACAGGTTTAAGTTTCTCTTCGTCTTCTTTAGAAAGCTTTGAAGGAATATCCTCGGATTTCTTAATCAGTTTATCCAACGAGTCCGAATCTACTCGTGTGAAAGTTATATTTTCAAAGGTCGACTCTAATTTTTGAAGCCAGTGAGACATTAAAGGTCCAGCCAGGTGCAGTACATCATAGCCTCTGTCCTTGGCTTTTTTAACAAATGAATATTGCTCTTCTTCATTACTCGTATACAAACAAACCACTTTGTCGTCTTTGTCTGTTTGAAGTGCCTTGATTTTTTCTTTATATTCTTCAATTGTAAAATATTCTCCTTCGGTATTTTTTAGCAATGAAAAATCTTTTGCTTTTCCAGCAAACTTCTCATCTGAAAGCATTCCGTATTGAACAAATATTTGAAGGTCATTCCATTTGGCTTCGAAATCTTTTCGATCCTTTTTGAACATCCCTGCCAATTTATCTGCTACTTTTTTAGTGATGTGTGAGGAAATTTTCTTCACATTGCCATCACTTTGTAGGTAAGAACGCGAGACATTCAATGGAATGTCTGGAGAATCAATAACCCCGTGAAGAAGCGTTAAGAATTCCGGGACAATCTCTTCTACATTGTCTGTAATGAATACTTGGTTGGAATATAAATTGATTTTATTTTTCTGAATTTCTACATTCTCTTTAATCTTAGGAAAGTACAATATACCTGTAAGGTTAAAAGGAAAATCCACGTTTAAATGAATGTGAAACAACGGCTGGTCAAAAGTCATTGGATACAATTCTTTGTAAAAAGAGTTGTAATCTTCGTCCTTTAAATCTTTTGGTTTTTTGGTCCAAGCTGGAGCGGTATTGTTAATGTAATTAGGAACATCAACAGAAACTCTTTTCACTTTTCCATCCTCATCTTTTTCTCCTTCGGGTGAATCAATGTATTCTGCTTTGGTACCAAACAAAATAGATACAGGTAGAAACTTACAATACTTGTTTAATATGCCCTCAACACGTTCTTTTTCTAAGAACTCTTTTGACTCTTTTGTAATGTGAAGCACGATTTCCGTTCCTCTGTCTGTTTTATCGATATCTGTTAAGGTGTATTCAGGATCTCCATTGGATTCCCATTGAACAGCTTTGGCTCCTTTGGTATGCGATAAGGTTCTGATTTGAACTTTATCAGCCACCATAAAGGCAGAATAAAATCCTAATCCGAAATGGCCAATGATTTGTTCAGCGCCTTCTTTTCCTTCATATTTTTTAACAAATTCTTCTGCTCCTGAAAATGCAATTTGATTGATATATTTATCAATTTCATCTGCGGTCATACCAATACCATTGTCCTTAATGGTAATTGTTTTTTTCTTTTTATCAAGAATCACTTCAACCTGAAGGTCACCGACTTCACCTTTAAATTCACCATTTGATGAAAAAAACTTCAGCTTTTGAGAGGCGTCGACTGCATTCGAAACTAGTTCACGAAGAAATATTTCGTGATCTGAGTATAGAAACTTTTTGATGATCGGAAAGATGTTCTCCGTTTGTACATTTATACTTCCAGTTTTCATAAATTATTTTTTTCAGGTTATGTCAAGAGTAGTGCCAATCCAAAAAATATGACACAATGTCGCAATTAGAGGTAATATTTTGTCAATTCAAGGAAATTCTGACGCCAAAAGCCTTACTTTTACTTCCATGTCAATAATGGAATTTATCCTTCCGGTAGTATGGTTCATTGGATTGTTTTGGTCGATTTCTAAACTTGATTTTTTTAAAAGCGGTCCTTTTTCTTCCCAAAGTCTTCAATTGGCTTTTGTGATTAGGATTGCTATGGGTTTCCTGCTTTTCTTGATTTATTCTTTGCATTACCCCGTGCGACAGGATGCCGATACCTTTAAGTATTTTGATGACAGTAAATATATGTACGAGGCCTTTTGGACAAATCCCTTGGACTATTTCAAAATGCTTTTTGGTGTAGATTGTCATTCGGAACATTTCAATTCGCATTATTTCAATAATATGTCGAATTGGGTGAGATCCTATGATAATGGGTTGTTTAATGACAACCGATTGGTTATTCGAGTTAATGCTTTTTTACGTTTGTTTTCTTTTGGTAATTATCACGTTCATAGTATTATTTTAAGTTATCTGGCTTTTATGGGTTCATTTGCTCTTGCTAAGGTGTTCTTTGAGGTGTCAAAATCAAAATCTCTGAGCTATATCGCCGTATTCCTCGTTCCATCGGTTGTCTTTTGGAGCTCAGGGATTCTCAAAGAAGCAATACTCTTAAGTGCAATGGGTTTCTTTGTCTATCATTTTTATCAGCTATTTGGAGAAAATAGAAGATACCGCAATTACGTCATGGTATTTTTTATGTCCTGTATCTTGATTGTAATGAAGCTTTATGTTTTTATCGCACTAATCCCGGCAATCTTTATTTGGTTCACCGTTAAAAAATGGAAGCGGAGTTGGTGGATCTACATTGGCATGTATACCTTGTTTTTGGCAATAGGAACATTAATAGGAGAGTTAAATCCGCGGCTTGATTTTGTGAATTTGATCGTTGACAAACAGAGGCAATTTATTAACCTTTCGAATTTTTATGATGTGAATAGCGGATTTCATTTGGAGGCACTAAGCTATAATCTTTGGTCAGTAGTAAAAGCAAGTCCAGAAGGACTTTTTAACGTTTTAACCAAGCCCTGGGCCAGTGAAGTCAATAGCATTCTCTTTGTTCCTGCATTTCTCGAGAATATTATATTTATTGCTCTTCTCATAATAGCACTTGTATATCGTAAAGCATTGGATGTAAATGATTGGGATTTTGTTGCTTTTTGTCTCTCTTTCTGTATTATATTATTTGTTGTCATTGGACTGACCACACCAATAACAGGAGCTATTGTGAGATACAAAATACCAGCAATTCCATTTTTGTTCATGGCTGTTTTTATGTTCATGGACCACAGTAAATTACCTAAGACCTTATTAGAAAATAAATTAGCACGATGGATCAATACATTTTTATAACAGGAGCAAGCTCTGGGTTTGGAGAGGCAACGGCGCGCTTATTCGCAAAAAAGGGATGGCCCCTTATACTTTTGGCAAGGAGAAAAGAAAGACTTTTAGCATTAAAAGAGGAGCTTTCTACTCAGGTTGAAGTAATTACCTTGACCTGTGATGTTAGAGATGAACAAAGTGTAAACAAAGCAATTTCTAAGCTTGACGATACTGTATTAGATAACATTGGCATATTGGTTAATAACGCTGGATTGGCCCTAGGAAAAGGACCCATTGATCAAGGAATTACGGAGGATTGGGAGCGTATGATTGATACCAATATCAAAGGCTTGCTGTATATGACTAAAGCCATTGTTCCTTATTTTAAAAGAAACAAAAAAGGACATATCATTAATATTGCAAGTATTGCAGGAAAAGAGGTTTATCCAGGAGGAAATGTATATTGTGCAACAAAGCATGCTGTAGATGCTTTATCAAGGGCTATGCGAATTGATTTGGTTTCGCATGGAATAAAGGTGAGTAATTTAGCACCTGGAGCTGCAGAAACGGAATTTTCAATTGTTAGATTTAAAGGAGATACACAAACGGCAGATCATGTATATGATGGCTACGACCCCTTAATCGCAGATGATATCGCAGAAACCGTTTGGTTTTTATCGTCAAGGCCTGCACACGTTAATATAAATGACATCACCATCATGGCAACTGCTCAGGCATCAGCAACGGTTTTTTCAAATTAGTTGACGTTCTATTGAAACGAAATTTCCCCACCAGAAGTTAAAGTCATAATAAGGTTTTCCTTACGTATCATTTTTTTAAGATGCTTACTTTTAAGACTCCCTGAATAATAAACGTTGTTTATCTCTTCTCCTTCATTGAGGTCAAAGTTTTTTTGCATACGTGATTCTTCGGCCCCCATAAATGAAGAGCCATTAGATACTTGAACGCTGTCTAGTTTGAGTCTTCTACTGCTTTTCCAAAAGGGTAATTTTTGAGGAGCATAAATAGATACCTCATCTTCTTCGTTAAGAACCAAACAGGCAATTTGATATTGGTTTTCTTTTTCTTTTAGACTCAGGGCATAAAATGATTTACAATGTTTAAGAATGATTGAGTCACCTAACGCTATTTCACTTCTTTTACCAACAACCATGTCGTTTGAAATTGAATCTTTTTCATATTCCGTAATGACCAGCGCATTTAATTTGAACTCAATCTCTAATCGTCCCTGGTTCTCACTAATAGACCAAACATTTAAGATCTCATCGGGAAATCCTTCTAAAATCTTGCCATCTCTCGGCTGGGGTCTGTCAAAATAAACAGTTGTACAAGAGTGTAAAAAAACACAAATGAAAACCCCATAAGTAAATGCTTTAAACATAGGATTATTCAATTTTAGTCCAAATATAGTTGTCCATATCATTATTAGTCCCAACAGATGATTTAATCATGAGTCTGTTGTTTTCGTTTTGATAGATGGTTAAAAAAGGAGGCTCTACTCCGTCAGGTAGTTGTTCTAATGGAACATCGAGATTCAAGTCACAAGAACCACCCTCTTTTTTTGAATCAACAGGAGTCACGGTAATTTCATTTGTTCGTCCCATCATGGTTATTTTGAGCCCATCGGATTTAATTTCCATGGCTACCTTCTGCAAAAAACCCGAAAGCTCTTTAGAGACTTCTTCTTTTGTTTTTTCTGGATTCGCCTTCACAAGGGCGGCAATGGTTTTTTCTGTATCAACTTTGTACTCCCCAATGTGTTTTTGGATACAGCTTTGAGAAAAGCCGGTACTTAATACGAAAACGAATAGAAGGCTGGATATAATAGTTCTCATTTTGTTCTTGTTTTGATTAGAACACTAAAGTACATAAAAAGAAGGCTATTTTTATATTGAATTTATACACTGGAAAAAACCCAGTCATTTAATCGCTTTTAACCCAAATATAATTGTCCATCTCTTTTGGGCCGAGCGAACTCATTATCTGAAGCTTATTTTTTTGTTTGAGATATACAGTAAGAAACATGTTTTGAGCTTCTTCTGGAACAGTCATCTCACTCATGTCCAAATGAAGATCGCAATGTCCTTTTTCTTTGGAAGATGTATGAGATGTAAATGGCAGTATACGAGTATATTCGTTCATATACAGCGACAAGGAATCGTTATAGATGACCAATGTAATCCCTTCGATTCTATTTCTTACGTCCTCAGGGAGTTCGCCAGATTCAGTGTAGGCGATTTTATCAAAAAATGGCATCGTTGCTTTTATGTCTACTTTGTATGATCCCGTCAAAGCACCAATGCAATTTTGTGAAAAGGATCCAAAGCTTAGAAATAGTGTACAAAAAATAATGCTGAATTTCATATTATGATTGATTCTTTAACAAGATAGAAAATAAAAATAAAAAACCCTCTGATACCTTCAGAGGGTTTTGAGGTCTCGAGCGGATTCGAACCGCTGTAACCGGTTTTGCAGACCGGTGCCTAAGCCACTCGGCCACGAGACCGTTTTAGTGAGGGCAAAAATAATAAATTCTTACAATGTTTGAACGCCTATTTGATTTTGATGATTTTTTGGTGCGATAAAACACCTTGAATATTAGCAGAAACATAATATACACCTGGTTTTACGGACTGACCGTTGTCGTTTTGTCCATTCCAATAAATTTCTTTTTCAGTCATATGTTTAATGACAGAAACCCGATTTCCGAGGTTGTCGTATATGTAAACTTGATCTTGTAAATGCAGTTCGTTCGTGAATGACATCTGAATTCCATCTTGACTAAATGGGTTAGGATAAACGGTGATTTCAGCATTGTCAGACTGTATATATTCCTCAATACTCATTACAGTTAAATCCGTTAAATCGTAATTTTCATCACCTGTAACATATGGTAAATATTGTAGGTAAGTAACAAACATTTCATCTGTTGTATTTAATCCAAAGAAAATGGCTTGGGGTGGTGAAAATGGGTTGTGAATATTTGAAGAAGTGTTGTCAAAGGTTCCATAAGCCTTCAGTTTTGATCCTACAGGAATCTTTTGAAGGTATCGGAACTTGTAAAAATCTTGCCAATCAAAATCCCAATGAGGAATATGAATTAATGGAACGGTGTCTTGTCCTGGTTTTACGGCGTACGTTCCAATTTCTTTTCCTAAAAGGTGCATGTGTGGAAATATGGAAAACAATGAATAATTCATTGATGTTGTCCCGGAGCTTGGATATTGTGCCTCTACCGAAGTTACCTGTTCTGGTGGAAGATAAAAAGAATAGTTAATGAGTAAGGGATCCGAGCTCACTTCACGAACATTGGATTCACTCTGGGGGTAAAAATGAAAAATCACTTTTGTACTGTCCTGTAGACCATAACTTCCAATCGGATAATGCATGTTTAAATAAATTTTGGCTCCTGCATTTACCGAAACACCCAATTTTATTGGGTCTTGAGATGGGAAAATAATGGGTGTTGCTCCAGGTGTAAATCCACCAACGAGTTTTGTGTTTAAATCTGAAGGGCTTGCGCAGTCTCCACCAATGGTGTCTGTAACTTCTGAGCCATTTTGGTCGACATAAACAAGCACGTGATGTACAATTTCAGGATTCCCAGGAATTACTTCCACGGCTTTGATAATTCTATTTTCAGTAAGGTTTGTTGGCAGCGAAAAGCAAACATAATCATCTTCAGCAATGGCTTTGCTTGCATATGTAGGTATCTGAACTTCTAAGTCTCCATCACCCAAAATCGACCCTTGGTTGTAGACAGGAGGAGGAGGGGTTTGAGATGCATCTCCCTCAGGAGTGCCTGTTGTTAGCCAATTTAATATGGTCGTTTTTTCAGAGGCTTCTAAAGTTCTGTCATGTAAGAATTCTGCCGACTCTTCATTGGGTGGCCATGGCGGCATTTGTCCTTGGTAAACCGCGTCATATATCGAGGTAGCCATTGTATTGGCCTCGTTGTAATCCACTAAAGAAAATGGGGCTCCACCACCTTGATGATGACATTTGGTGCATTTTTCATAGAATATTTCTGCTACCTCGCCACTCCATGTTTGAGCAAATGAGAAGCTAATGGAGAATACAAACAATAGGATTGAAATGAATTTCATGTGGTTTATTTTTATCGAATGTAACGAATATTTAAGTGATTCTAAAATTAGAGCTTTATCAATTTTTGAATGGAACTTTTTTCACCATTATAAAAGGATATGTAATAAAGGCCAGGACAATAATTTTCGGTTAAGATCTTTAATGGCAATTCGGGTGTTTTCACTCCTTTGTATACGAGTTCTCCTAAGCTAGAATATATGTAGATGAAACCACCTTGCTTGGAGGAAATATCAATAGTATTAATGCATGGATTAGGTATTAAACTGAATTCTAAGTTATTTTCTTTAAGAGAGGAACATTCTTCTATCCAAATTTCTAGACTCACAGAGTCAGGACATATTCCTCCCGTTTGATGGGTCACAAGATATATCCAAGGTGATGAGTTATCAGTATTAATCGCACCACTGCTAATATCGAGATCCAATCCCGTGGCAGTAGAACTAAACACACCTTGACCAGGACTAATAACAGTAGGAGTAATGATGCCCTCTCCAATGCAAAGGGAATTCGATTCATAGTAAAAGTTCGCTGAATTTAATGGGTTCATTACTATTTCGACCGTTCCTGATTGAGGAGATAAGCATCCATTTTGATTTGTGTAATTTAAATATACGGACCCTGAAAAATCAACAAGAAGGGTGTCAGTTGATGAGATATTATTGCCCCCCACGCCCCAATTAAAAATACCTTCTGTTTGATTGGTTGAATACAGTTGGATTGGTGAGCCCTCACAAAACTCAATTGTCCCACTCAAATTGAGTTCTACAATACTCTCCGGAAAGTCAAATCCAATTTCATAGTCATTGAAATTTTCGCACAACAATTCATTTGTAGTTGTTGGCTTTACAATTGCTGCAAATGTTCCTGATAGTAAATTTACTGTAAAGGTGTTTTGTTCACACGAATTATAGCTTTCCGTGGTGATCAGTTGTGGTACTGAACAGTCGCTAATATTATAGATGTCTACAGTTACGGGGAATTCAGATGATATTAAGATACTCGATAAACCTGGCTCGTAGATTTCGAATCGATACCAGTCATAATCTTTATTTCCATTTTCTGCCCAACAGGAACCAAAAACAGTTTCCCCGCAGGTAACATCTTGATAGATAGGATTGGTCATATAACATCCGCCGTTATTGTTGTCACCACATATTTCATTTTCTGGAGTGCTATTTATTCCTGAGTCAATATTACATTGATCAAAGGTTTCGATACACAAGCTAAAATCCATGGTGTTTGGAATCCAATCATACCAATCGTAAACGCGTATATAATAATCTTGACCCGGGATTAGTCCACCAATTGTTGTGGATTCATTTTCACCGTCATAGGTCGCGTTTAAGCAAATCATACTGTTTAGATTTGCACAAGTTCCCGAAAAAACTTCAATTACAGGATCCATATCACTTGAACTTAATAGCTCTATCGAAGAAGCATTTGAATTGGCAGTAAACTGGTACCAGATATCATTGTTTGCAATGCCATCACAACCGGGAATAGATTCCGTTGCCGCTTCAAGAGAGCCCTGAACCGGTGTGCAGTTTGCTGTGTGGTCAATACCAATAGCGTTTACACATTCATCATTTGCAGGAGGTGCTTGTGCCGTGTAATACGTGTAAGAATCGATACCGATATAATTGGAATTTGATCCTCCAGGACCACCATCGGTCACATAATACCTAAAACCTATTCTGCCGTTTGTAGGCCCACTCAGTCCTGATAGTGATATTGTATATTGTGTCCAAGATGGTGGATAACCAGATGATGAAAGGGTTGGGTTTATACTTAACAAAAGGGTGTTAAATGACCCAACATCTTCTGGGGCAAAACCAACATTAAGATTATTTCCATCTTCACTTAGTCTTACCTCAATTCGATCAGGAAATACGGGGTTAACATCAATACGTCTCGTGTAAAAGGTAATGATGTCACCATTGTTAAATGTACGGGATGGGGTAACGGCCCAATTACTTAAAGTAACTGGTGTAGAAGCAGAAGAGCTTTGATATCCAACGCCAATAAATGAATTAGATGACCCTTGGTAAGCACTAAATTGAGTAGGGTCACCTTGATGCCAACTCTGGTTTTGGGAGCTGCTATTATTTAGAAAATACCAATCGCTTAAGCTGCTGATGTCATCGAAGTCTTCTATAAAGGTTTGACTTATACCATGCGAATAGATCAACATCAAAAAGAAGTGAAAAACAATAGCTTTCCCCATGAATACTATTTATTTATTTCAATCAAGTGAGCTTTCGAAGTTCTATTTTGGTTGTCAAACACTCTGACAATATAGCTTCCAGATTCGATATTTGACAGATTGACTTTGATTTCATTGAGTGTGTAATTTTTAGTATAAATAAGCTGTCCAACAAGATTGTAAATTTCAATTTTGTCTAGAAGATTGTCACTTTTTATAGTCAATTCGTTTTGAGCCGGATTTGGATAAATCTCCAAATCAAAAGTATTGTTTTCAGCGATTCCTGAAGATGTACATTCGTCGTCTATTGGGTTTCCATCACAATCATTTATTGGGTACAAAAATGCCGTTTCCATTGGGTCATTCTCTGGTTGCAATTCAGCCTCATCACATCCCATTTGTTTCACTAAGAAATCTCTAATGAAATCGACTGTTGTATTCATAATCGATGCGTTGCTGATGTATGGAACGTGTCCCGCACCAGGAAAAGTGTAAAAATATTCTTCTAGTCCTATAGCACAGGCTCTTTCATGTAGCATTCTACTTCCATCAAGATACATTAAGGGAGTTCCCGGATCTACAACTCCTCTATTGTACTTAACAACATCGTCGGCTGTTCCATGAATTGAACATAGAGGGACGTCGTCTATTTCAATCCAACTATATCTTGCAAGGGCTCCACAACCGTTTACAACACCTTGAATATCTGATGAATAGCCAGTACTGCCGCTTGTGCCTTCCAAACCACCCATAGATGAAATCGTCGATTCATTTAAATAATCAGAGATCTTGCAGGCATCGTCCAAATATGCCATATGTAATGCAGTAATTGCACCTGCAGAGCTACCTCCAATAAATATTTTATTGGTGTCGATTTTATATTGATTAACGGTTTGTTTGTCTTTGTAAAAATAACGAACAGCACCTCTTAAATCCTGAACAGCACGTACAACCGCTTTAACAGCATTAGCAGAATCAAAAGGAAAAAAGCCAAGTCTGTAATCAATGGATGCACACGCATAACCCATTTTAGAAAAGCGCTCAGAGAATTCTACCATATCGGGGTCTGTTTTTGAACCACCAATAAAACTCCCTCCATGAACCCATACGAGTAAAGGCCGTTCTGTTTCGGTATCGCCCTCTGGTTCATAAAAGTCCATTTTTAATGTTGTACTTCCGCCTGTCCATGAGGTATTAGAACCATATGTAATATTTGAGATTTTTGTGAAGTCTGAAAATACAGTACTCGAGTATCTGCCATCATCGCATGGCGTTTGCGCCGAAAACAAGTTGCAAATGGATAAGAAAAGTGTAGATAGTAAAATTTGTTTCATGATTTGTATTTAAGTTATGGAAAGAATGCTGCGTCCAAATTTGTGGCATTCACCAATGGATAATTAGCATTATATTTTTGATTAATTAATTTAATAAATTCGTTCGCAAATAAAGCATTTGTTCTCGAGTTAAAACGGATTCCATCGAGACCATATGCTCCACCTGAAACAAAGGTAGTATTCAGATTTATACCGTTGTAAGGAAATTCGGATTGAATTTTATCGAAAAAGGTTTCAGATTCAACCAAACCAAGGTCAAATTCAATGGCAAGAGAACGAATGATATCGTTAATAGAATTCAAATGAGTTCTAATATTTTGGAGCTCGCTTTGTGTCAATATAAATTCATTTCTAAAGGGGAATAGTGTGCCCATTTTGTAGCATTTGACTGAATCTAAAGGAACAGTTAATATGATTAATTCGCCTTCTTCTATTGGTCGAATGCCAAACATATTTGCATCTGGGTCTTCAATCATAAATGGGTTTTCTCCTTCATTGAAATAAAAGTCCAATGGATTATAAATGTTGTTCAGTGTAGCATTATTTGCAGAGTCTAAAACGAGGTCATCCCATCCTACAGTTGAGAAATAAGGGGCGCTTGTAATATCTGGAATAGTTGAGATTACTCCCTTTGCTCCATTCGAAGTAAGGTTTTCAAGAATCTGTCGGTAGTTGTTTTCAAAAGTGATGGGGTCAGGTAAACTGTCATTCTTCGTCCCTGATTTTATGTAGGGCATAAAATCGTCAAGTCCCAAGAACATGCTGAAAAATGTGGCGTCTATGGCGTTTACATCATCCATTACACTGCTGGTTTGTGACGAAGCCATTCTGGAGAAAAATGGGTTTTGGTTTGAATAATCAGTATTAAAAAACTCTCCTGACCGAAGGTTTGGTATGGACATATTATGGAAAGGTGAGCCATTGTATATATTGGCTAAAATGTTGGCGTCCCCAAGTGCAGTTTCTCGAACGGAGGACAAAGAAGTTTCGGATAGGCAATCTGTTTTGTATCCAAGAATTAATCTAGAAAGACCATTCGTGCTTAATCCTACTGAAGCATCACTAGTCAATGGTTGGTTGAATGGGCTTGTAATCACGGTGTTCATGCTCTGATGAATAAAAGCACCAATCGAGTTCTCTTGCCCAAATCTGAATAGCGCATCATCAGTATAACCTGAACTAAATGTTCCCCCAATCATTATAAAGCGTTCTGGATTGGCATCTCCTTTGCTTGATTCAAGAGGCCCTTCATACTTGGGCACACATGCACTAGTAATTATCAAGACAACACCAAGAATAGAAATCGTATTTAAATTCATAATTACCATTTATATATTATACCAAGTCCTCCAGCAACGGCTTTGGTGTCAAATCGGCCATTTAGACCAGTCTCTATATTGTTTCCTGTACGCGACATTTGTGTGTAGTAAAACGTGGCGTCTATTGAAAAATGATCTCCAAAGACATAGCCAATTCCGGCAGTTCCATACCATCGATCATTGTCAGGTGTTTCAGGAGTGATATATCCATTTTGAACGGGAGAAAACCCAAACCCTCCTCCCAAGCGAAGAGACAATCCTTTTGTGAAATCGTAGGATGCACCTGTTCTAAAGGCGAAAGTGCTTTCATACATTCTGGGTGATTTCGTGTCTTCTAATGATGAGGTGTTAACGGCATAATCAAAAGCGAGGGTGTCATAAGCTTTCCAACCCACCCTGTTGATGTCAAGGACAAAAGTAAGATGCTCAGTAGCTTTATAGGCCAACCCTAAGGTAAGGACTTGAGGCAGGGGCAACGCTCCTGAAAAAGTATTGTCGGGAAAGTTAGGGTCAAGAGACTCAGGAACGTCAAATGAAGCATCTCCATCATCAACATTCATTTCTATTTTTGAGCGGTAAGTGAGTCCTGCTGATAATTTTTTGGTTAAGTCATAGTGGATGCCCAAATTGAAACCAAAACCCAAGGCTGAACCCGAAAGACTTGCACTTGCAAATTCTCCATCGCTGAACTGAACGGGGATGTCTTTTTCGAGAACAACATTACCCGTGCTAATTATAAATCCACCGCCAATCCCGATAACGTCTGCAATTCTATAAGAAAATGTAGGCTGAATAAAAATGGCTTTTAATTGAAGCTTTGTTAGTGCGAATCTACCAATCCAATTGTCCTCATAAGAAACGGTGCTTCCAAATGGAGTGTATGCGGCAATTCCAAGCTTTAGTTTTGTGTGATCTTTTAATTGAAAAAGTCCGTAAGCTGAAAAAGGAGTTCCTATGGGTGAATTAGAACGATATCCTTGCCCAGTTTCACCATCCACATAAAGGGTGTTTCCAGAAATAGGCGTAACTGCAATGTTTATTGAATTCTCGTTAGAAAAAGCGACAGATCCTGGGTTAAAGAATAGGCTTGAGCCATCCAAATAAATTGCCGTTCCAGCGAGACCCATTCCTTGCTGTTTTTGCCCTTGGAAATTAACTTGATAACCTTGAGAAAAAGAAATTTCACATGACAATAAAGCCAAAAACACAAGGATGACTGAAAAAAAGTTTCTCATGGATTCAAATATGACCTAAATATATTAATATAATGGCAATATCCGAAGCAATTGAATTACAATAAATCCAAGTGCGAGAAAATAAATTTAAGTATAGAAAGGTCTATACCTGAGGCACCTGGTTCTCTAAATCTATTTCGGCATCAAGATAATTCTGAACAATATCTATGGCATTATCAATAACATCACTCAAAGCAACAATATATGTTCCCTCTTCAGCTAGAGAAATGGCATGCTTAATCGCTTCAATCTCTAAAGAGACTACTTCATGAGTAACCGTTGGGTCACCAGCACTTAATCCTTCTAAAATCAAATTAATGATTTCAGATTCTGTTCGTCCTCGCAAATGTTTCTCTTGTCTAATAATGACATGGTCAAACATTCTTGCTGCAATTTTTGCGCATTCTTTGATGTCTTCATCACGGCGATCACCAACTCCTGATATGATTCCAATCTTTCGAGTGGCATCCACACTGCTAAGATAATCTTCAATCCCTCTGTAACTTGTTGGGTTGTGTGCGAAATCTATAAGAACTTTGAACTTTGAAAACTCAAAAATATTCATTCTTCCCGGTGTTTGAGCAGCACTCGGAATAAAGGTAGTAAGAGACAATTTGATGCCCTCTGTTTTAAAGCCATATAAGTATGCAGAAAGAGTAGCCGCAAGTACATTGGCAATCATGAATTTTGCTTTGGCATTTAAAGTAAGTGGAATATGAGTTGCTCTCTCGACTCTTATTTTCCAATCTCCTTTTTTAATAGTAATAAATCCATTTTCATAGACAGCTGCAATTCCACCTTCAGCACAATGATCAACAATGGCAGGGCAGTTTTCATCTAAGCTAAATAGTGCTACGTTACAAGAAAGTGATTTGGCAATTTCAAGACAATTCTCGTCTTCACCATTTAGTACAGCCCATCCATCTTTTTTGACACTTTCAACTACAACAGCTTTAACTCTAGAAAGATCTTTTAAATCATGAATGTCACTTAATCCAAGGTGGTCCTCTTGAATGTTGGTAATCACGCCAATATCACAAACCTTAAACCCAAGCCCTGACCGCAGAATACCACCACGAGCTGTTTCAAGTACTGCAAATTCCACATTTGGATCTTTTAAAATGTACTGAGCACTAATTGGTCCTGTTGTATCTCCTTTCTCCATCATGTGATTTTGAATGTAGATACCATCAGACGTAGTGAATCCAACCTTATAATTGTTGTTTTTTACGATGTGCGCAATAAGCCTTGTCGTGGTTGTCTTACCATTTGTTCCTGTAACCGAAATAATTGGAATTCTTGATGGCTTTCCTGGAGGGTAAAGCATATCAATAACTGGTGCGGCTACATTTCTTGGTAATCCTTCAGATGGGGCAAGGTGCATTCTGAATCCAGGAGCTGCATTAACCTCTAAAATAACTCCTCCATTCTCTTTCAAGGACTGGGTGAGATTTGGAGCCATGATGTCAATTCCACAGATGTCAAGACCGATAACTCTAGAAATACGTTCTGCAATAAAGACATTTTCTGGGTGCATGAGGTCAGTAACATCTACGGATGTTCCTCCCGTACTTAGGTTGGCAGTTGATTTTAAATATAAAGTTTCATTTTCAGTTAAGACGGTGGTTAAGGTATAACCGGCATTATCAATGAGCCTTTCTGTTGATCTGTCAATGGTAATTTCGGTAAGTACATTTTCATGACCATAACCTCTTCTTGGATCTTCGTTTGTAATGTCAATGAGCTCTTGAATTGTATTTTTCCCGTTTCCTATAACGTGAGCAGGAACTCTTTGCGCTGCTGCAATTACCTCATTATTAATCACAAGAACTCTAAAGTCAAATCCAGTAATGAACTTTTCTACAATAACACGTCGTGAATATTCTTTTGCATGCTTGAGGCCTTTTACCGCATCATCCCAATTGTCAACGTTTATTGAAGCTCCTTTTCCATGATTCCCATCCAAGGGTTTGATCACAATAGGGTAGCCAATATCATCAATGGTCTCCTGTAAATCCTCTTCATCATAACAAATATCTCCTTTTGCTACCGGGATAGAAGCGTCATCTAACATTTTTTTAGTTTGTTCCTTGTTGCAAGCAATGTCTACGGCGATGTTACTCGTTTTACATGTAATGGTTGCTTGAAAACGCATTTGGTTCACTCCAGCTCCAAGCTGTATAAGAGAATTTCGACCCAAACGAAGAAAAGGAATATCTCTTGAAACGGCTTCTTCAACAATACTTCCTGTACTAGGTCCAAGACGCACATCCTCTCTGATTTCCTTCATTTTTTGAATGTCATCTGTGAGGTCATATTCTGTACCTTCAATCAATGCTTCAGCAATTTTGACCGCTGCTTTAGCAGAATAGATACCCACTTTTTCTTCTAGGTAGTTAAATACCACGTTATAAACACCTGGAGTTTTGGTTTCTCTCGTACGACCAAAACCAACATTCATTCCAGCCAATGTTTGAATTTCTAGAGCGATATGTTCAATGACATGTCCCATCCAAGTACCTCGGTCAACCCTTTGAAAAAATCCACCTCTACACCCCTCTGAACAACGGTGTTCGATAAGTGTGGGAAGAAGGTTTTCCAAACGTTCTTTAAATCCTTCGATTTTATCGGTTGGCCTTTCTTCCAATTCTTCTAAATCTAATCTCATTTGGATTAGCTTTTGTCTTCGAATGCTCCAAATGTTTGGCCCCCTAAGTGCTTGAATTTTAAGTATTTTCATAACTGAAATAAATTAAATAAAACGAACTATTGTCTAAAAATTTCGGCAAAGGTACAACAAGGATTTGATTTAGAGTAAATAATTTATGCTTTGTCTAAACTGAAGGTGAATTGACTGCCAATTCCTAATGAACTTTTCACCGCGATTTTCTGTTGATGAGAGTCAATAACATGTTTGACAATAGCTAGTCCAAGACCCGTTCCTCCCTCATGCCGATTTCGACTTTTTTCAACCCGATAGAATCGTTCGAATAAACGAGAAAAATGTGATTTATCAATTCCAATCCCATTATCTGCCACCTCAATGGTAACGAGATCGTCAATGGTAAAGATAGATACCGTTGTTTGACCATTTTCTTTTCCATATGATATGGAGTTGTTTAATAGATTTGTTAAAACTTGAGCGATTCTTTTCCTATCCGCATTTACATAGATGTCATCGCTTGAGTTTTTCAAGTTTAAAGTAATGTTTTTTTCTTCAGCATTTAATTCGACACCCTCAATACATTCCGATGCCAACTTGATAATATCAAAGGATTCAAGATGCATTTCAAGAGCATCAATTTCAAGTTTGGTGATTTGATCGAGATCTCCCAAAATACTTACAATTCTATCCGTCGAAACGGAAGCTCGTTCTAGGAATTTTTTATTGATGGTTTCATCTTCTAAGCCGCCTTCCAATAGAGTCAGGATATAACCTTGAATTGAAAAAACAGGGGTTTTTAGTTCATGAGCCAGGTTTCCGAGAAACTCTCTCCTAAAATTCTCTTGTTCTTTGAGTTTTAAAATTTCTTGACCCTGTTTACTTTGCCAGTCTTTCACGTCTTTTTCTGCACTTTCAATCATACTATCCAATGATTCATCTTCGTATGAGACCGAAGTGGCTTCTTTTTTTGTTTGAATCGATCTGTAGAGTAAAGAAAGCCGATGTTCAACAAATTTTCTAAGCAAGAAACTAAAGATGATGTATACAAAAACAGCCCCTAGAATAGGGATAATAAAAAAAAGCGTTGAGTCCACTTCTGAAATAAATAAATGAACGAAAAGCGTAAAAGTGAAGCTAAACCCCAAAGTAGCAAGGCTTCCATAAAAAATAAGTAAACTGGGTTTGGGGTATTTCAAAATCTTTAAATGTGAATTTTGTTCTTTTTTACATTGCGAATATACTCAACTCCATGATTTTCTTTGAATAAAGTAAATTAAGAAAACATTAAGCTTTGGAGAATACTTATTTGCTTAAAACAAAAAAGGGGCGCAAGGCCCCTTTATGTTTGTGTTCTTCATGTGATTATTCAAAGATTACTTTCATTTCAACACGTCTATTCTTCTGTCTGCCATCTGCTGTATTGTTGTCAGCAATTGGAGCCGTTTCTCCGAAGAACTTAATGATTAAATGCGTTTCATCAACACCTTGAGCTACGAGGAATTTTTTCACGGACTCTGCTCTTTTCTTCGAAAGCACCATGTTTTTATCTTCGTTACCAACATTATCAGTATGTCCAGATATTTCCAGTTTCCATGTTGGTCTCTCATTTAACACTGTTGCCAATTCTTCTAATGAAGGTTTAGAATCATTTAGAATGATATCTTTTGCTGTTCTAAACTCTAAGTTGTCAAAAGCAGTTTGCAATACTTCAACGACTTCTTCTTCAATAACAGGACAACCCTTGTTTTCAATTGGTCCAGGAGTATTCGGACATTCATCATCCTTGTCAAATAAGCCATCCTCATCTGTGTCTACATATGGGCAACCATTGTTTTCTTTTGGACCAGGAATTGTCGGACAGTCGTCATCTTTATCTAACAATCCGTCTTCATCTGTATCCGGCCATGGACAACCATTGTTCTCTTTTGGACCAGGAGTTTCTATACAATCATCAATTCCATCAATGATTCCGTCACCATCTGTATCAGGGCATCCTTGAAATTCTTTTTCCCCAAATACGAGCGGGCAAGCGTCGTCTTGATCGCTTATACCATCTCCATCAGTATCAGGACAACCATTGAATTCAACCAATCCAGAATCTAATGGGCAATCATCTTCTTTATCCATTATTCCATCCAAATCAGTGTCAGGACAACCCTTGAACTCAACCAATCCCGAATCCAATGGACAATCATCTTCTTTATCCATAATGCCATCTAAATCCGTATCAGGACAACCATTGAATTGAGCGAGTCCTGGTGTATCAGGGCAGTCATCAACTCTATCTGGAATTGAATCATTATCTCTATCTGGGCATCCCTGGAATTCAACCAATCCTGAATCCAGTGGGCAATCATCTTTCATGTCAATGATCCCATCATTATCCGTATCAGGACATCCTTTAAAAGTCCATGGACCAGGAACATCAATACAATCATCTACTTTATCAGAAACTTTATCTCCATCTAAGTCATTTGGTGCGTCATATAATATAGGAACCCGAACTCCTGCATAAAATTCTGCACCTCGAACTTTCCCAGAAGCAAATAAGAAGCGATAATCTGTAACCCCAATGGTTAAAGGACCAAGTCTTGCACCAAGACCTGCTTTAAACCCACTATAATCATTCATTGAGAAAGGCAAGTGGATTCCGAACCATGCATGGTCGAAGCTTGGTGTAACAGAAAATTGATTTGCCACCTTCACTTTTGAGTCCTTGTTTTTTGAAATGATGTTAAATATACCCGTTGTGTTCACATAGAACCATTTCCATATATGATAATCAACCTGAAAGCTAAATGCCATTGGTGTTCTCATATAGAAAGTAGAAGCCGTATCTCTTTCACCCGCTGTCCATTCTGTATTCCCTGCATTTTGTGATTGGGTAATGAGCGAATCAATTTTTTGATCAAAACCCAATAGACCATCAGCGCCATCAAATGTATTGAGATCAAATAAGTTAGATGTGTTCACTGTAAAGTCCCGACTGATTCCGCCTTTTTTAAATTTAATTCCTCCAATATCTGTTAGCGAAAGACCTACTTTAAGTTTGTATTTATTTTGGTCTCTGGCCCACAAATTCATTTCTCCATCCATATCATATTTATAGTCTTTATACTCCGGTCTCCATTCGTAAACAACCCCCAAATCGGCACCGAACCCTTTGGCTGATGCTTTGGGTAATCCAAATATTCCTCCCATATCCAAATTGTCATTTGCGGCATCATCAATGCTTTGCGAGTAACCGTAACCAAAGTCACCTGAGAGGTATTGTGAAAAGTCGTTATCTAATAGGTTGTATTCAAAATTGTTACTATACAAATAAGCTGCGGCATATCCTGCAAGGTATTTTAAATTGGCACCGGCCTTCACAAAATGCTGACCTTCTTCCTTGACAACTTGAGCGTACTTAAAAGCATACTCGGTCCAGGTCATATGATTTACGTTGATGAGTTCCTCGTTAAGTTGGATATTCCATAAATCAGGGTATTCTAATTCTTCCTCTGCTAGAATCGCCAGCTTAGGGTCCATGTTGTCAATATTTGTTATTGATCGTGCTTTCGCAGAGAACCCGATCGCTACTTTTGGAGCAACATGGAACATGAAATTTATTAGATCGAATTGAAGGTTGGTGTTAAAACCAAGTACTCCTGGTGAATTCACGTCATATTTACGGGTGATGTACCTATCAATAAAATTTGAATCCGGCAATAACCAATCGTTGTATGGATTAGAACCTCCAACCTCAGTGGTATAAGAGGTGGTTTCGGTTCCATCTGGATTAATGGTTACTGTTTCATCAGGGGAAAATGATTTTATCCACCATTTATCCATATCTCTTGTATCGAAATGCGCAAAATTTTGATAAGCACTAAAATTCAAACTGAAAAGATTTAAATCAAATTTAAATCGACCATCGACAAAGCTGGCAGGCTGGATGTCAGTTCCCATTACTCCAGCATAATTACTTGATGATACACCTAGATAGTTTTGAGAAAAGACAGTGGTGCTGATTGATATAAAAATTAAGAGTGCGATTTTTTTCATATTTAGAATTTTGCGTATTGGATTAAATAGTCACCTAAAAAAGTTGTAATTGAAATTCCTTGATTTCCGTAATTTGTTATTTGGAGATCCTTTTCTCCATGTCGTTTGACGTTTTCCAACGCCGTTCCTTGTGAATCCAAAAGTAATATTTTGTTTTCAATCCCGTCGAGTATACCTAGAATTATCTTATTCGAATTGTTAGATGTCTCTAGTTTTGGTATGACAACTTTATCAATCGAAGAACAGTTGACACTTCTTTTCCATTGGAATTGGGCATTTTCATTTAATACCAGTAGCTCATTGTCTTTTGAGAACACCAAGAAAACGGCTCCATTCTCACGGTAAACTGTTTTAAATTGAAACCCATTGGGAACCTTGTAATTAATCTTCTCCCCATTCAAGTTGACAAGATTACTTCGATCTGAATTCATGATAAATGAATTCTCTTCAAACTTATATAGATCGTATGATTCTTCTAAGTCAACCTTTCTCGCTGTTCGTTTACGATCAAGGTTGATAATAAAAAAAGTCTTTTCACACAAAACCGCAACATGTTTTTTGCCATTCTCTTTGAATAGCACCATGTCAATAATGGATGAGCTAAATGAATAAGTTGACAATATTTTGCCATCATAATCCACCACTTCCATTCGATCGATGTTTGGTATTAAAAATGACACCTTGCCTTTTAGTTTAAATCTTATAGGGTGAACTTTTCCACTTGTTTTAAAACGATTGAGTATTCGCCCGCCTTTATCAATAATAAGTGATTCGTCCTCAAATAAAATAGAGATGTCTTGATTTTCATTTGAGGACATTTCCATTAGTTTGGGCTCTCTGACAACCTCTTTATCAAATACTTTCTCCCATTTACTATGACCGTTTTCATATTTTATCCATTTGTTGTTTGCAGTGATTAAAAAAGTATTTCCTCTACCCGAATACGCATAGAATGATTCTATTCTTTCACGCGGATTCATGGCGAAGTAGTCTTTGGACTGGTTATCGATATCTGAATTATTAATCTTGTCATTACGTACTTCGACTTCAATAATGGTTTTCCCAACTTTTGCAATCGCACTTTCAATCTGGCTGTTCACATTTCGGAACAACACTTTTTGAGGTAAACCCAAATACAATTCATCCATTTTGGCCTTATTTTTCAGTAGTACGTTTCCCAGTTTGATTTCGGTATTAACGTGATCGAAAAAAACCTTGTTTTTTGAAATTATGGCAAAACCATCAATGTCAGTAATGTAGTATCCCCCCTTATTTTTTTGGTCTAATACGTCAGAAATCTTGAGATCCTTATAATAAAAATAGTTGCCTGAACTGTTTTCAATTGTTTCGGTTTCATTTAACGTCTCAGTACACTTTTGTCCGTTTTTTAATTCAATAATGGCCAATGTGCTGCCTTTGTTCTTTAAAATCAGCAATCCCGATGCGGTTAAAGAATATAATGGGCTTAGTTGAAAGGACTGATCTAGTTCCGCAAAGTATTCTTTTTCATAAAAAGTGTAAGAACTGAAATTATCGGATATGAAATGGCTGAAAACTTCTTGATCATCAATGTTTTTAGATTTTTTAGCTTTTCCCGCAATAGTTGTATAACTGATGGTATTTCCTTTTGATTTATAAAAATCTTTCACCAAAGGTTTCTTTTTTTCAAAAGAAACAGCACAATAATTTGCTTCTTTATCAATGACAAACCCATTACTACATTTTGCTGGAGTCATTTCCTTTGCATGGATGACAAGTTTGTTTTTTGAGTAGAACCCTGAGAATGAGCCATAATTAAAATGTCTTAGCTTGGTGAATTGAATCTTGTGCTGACCATTAATAAAGAGCTCTTTTATGCTTGCTTTATTCCAATTCCCAGATGCTTCAAATATCATTAACCCTCTTTTTTGACTCAGATAAATTGAACAATTCTCAGGAATTTCTTTTCTAATGCTCTGAAATAAATCTTTATTACAATCAAGAGTTGTAATATGGTCTTCTTTAAAATCAATACCGCTTGGATGATTCACAATAAATACAATTGAGTCTCGATCATCAAAATACGCTGAAGGTTCGACCTGAGTGTTTTCCAAGCTGAGCTTGCCTACAATATTTATTGTAAACAAAAGACAGATGATTATGATAATGAAAAATGAGACTTTTTTCAACATAAATCAAAAATAGATGCTTAGCAGATGCTAAAATAGAACAGCGTAAAATAAAATGAACAATGTGATGTTTACTCAAAAAGGTCCAATTGTTTATCGTGACCTAATAAGTTAAAAGAAGTTCGGTGGTGTTTCGTTATGCCGTATTCGCTTATTGCTTTACGGTGTTTTGGGGTTGGGTAGCCCTTATTGTTTTTCCAATCATATTGGTCATGTTCATTATTCAACTTCATCATGATTTCATCTCGGCATGTTTTTGCTAAGATTGAGGCTGCTGCGATTGATTGATATTTGGCGTCTCCTTTAATGATGCATACATGAGGAATCTTTTTAAAAGGATTGAATCGATTGCCATCTATAATGAGTTGAGCCGGCTCAATACTTAAGCCCTCGATGGCTCGATGCATCGCTAGAAAGCTTGCGTTCAAAATATTGATCTCATCAATTTCTTTATTTGAAACAATGCCAATCGCATATGCAATGGCATTAGCGTGGATTTCATCCCTTAGAAACTTTCTTTTGCTTTCATTGATTTTCTTCGAATCATTTAGACCCTGAATTGTTTTTTTTGGATTTAAAATGACAGCAGCAGCAACAACAGGGCCAGCAAGACAACCTCTTCCAGCTTCGTCGCAGCCTGCCTCAATTGTGTTTTTAGTGTAATATGTCAACAATTCATTCATACTTCAAAATTGGCAAAAATATTGTAGCTTAGCGAAAAATAAATCTTATGAAGTCTTTGTTCTTTTCTATTGTTTTTGTTCTTGTTGGTTTTTTGGGTTTTTCTCAAGAAGCAATAATTCAAGATTCGGAAGTTTTTAAAAAATCAGTTGTTGATGGAAACATTTCGTTGACACTTCCAACAGAAATTACAAATGATGATGTTCAAAAGTATTCAAAATACTATACGTCATTTTTCAATACATCATTCAATGAAAAAAGTCATCAGGTTACATTCAGTATGGTCAATAATGATCCCAAATCAAGAAGAGTAATTATACGGTTTTTATCAGCCAATGGAATTCAGTTTGCTCGTATTGGTAGTAATGCACTGCCTCTTTCCGATTTTTACGACACGTATTTGAAATAATCGTCTAAAAGTGATAAACTTTTTCGGGTGTTACTAAATAATGAATAGGAATGTCATGTTCTTCTACATTGTCTATCTGTACCAAATCATTAAAATGATTTACACCAATAAACGTTGTTTTTTCATGGCATTGAGCTAAAAAGGCGTCATAAAATCCCTTTCCATAGCCAATCCTATATCCATTCTTATCGCATGCAAGTAAAGGCACAATCACATAATCTATTTCTTTTGGGGAAATTACTGTTCCATTTGAAGGCTCGGGAACGCCAAAATCACTAATCTCAAGTTTGATTTCCGTAGAATATAGGTAAGGAATGATTGAATGATTCTTAAAGTCAGTTTTGTTTATACAAATCAATCCATTTTTATTCAAGGTATGGTCAATGAGGAGTGTCAAATCTATTTCATTAAATTTTTCAATGGGGAGAAATATATTTATGAGCTTCTCGCTGAAATCAAAAGTATCATTCATTTGATTAATGATTTTCAAAGAAATATCATTGAGTTTTTTGGGCGTAAGTTCAAGTCTTTTTAGTTTATATCGTTTTCTTATAAAAGCTTTATTCATGCCTTAGTTTCATTGGTTACAATAAATAAAAATAGATATTCCAAATTTCTTATTTAAAGTTAATCTGTGATAAATTATTTAACCAGATTATTTCAGGGTAACAACTTTTGTTTAATTTAAGCGTCAATAAGCGAAAGACTAATTTTAATTCATGAAATATCTTTACATGCGTATATTAATATTTTTCATCTCACTCTCATGCATATCTTTCTCACAAGATGAATTCGACTTTGATGATTCTTTCGATATAGAAGATATTAAAACCTTCAATTCAACCCGAATAATATCGGGACATTCTGTAGAAACCTTACCTGAGAAAACTTTTGAAATGCGTATTGAGCATCGTTTCGGTGATATTGCAGGCGATATGGGAGGTTACCAAACGTTGTTTGGATTTGATAATGTTGCTGACATGCGAATTGCTCTTGAATATGGAATCTCTGACAAACTCATGATTGGTTTTGGCCGAAGTAAAGGGACTTCCGCGCCTTACAGTTCTTTATTGGACGGCTTCGTAAAATACAGAGTTATGACCCAAAAAGAGGGAGAGTCTCCCATTTCAATTTCTGTTGGGGCTGGAAGTACGTTTACCTACCGAGAAGCTTCCACGGATATGAGTAATGTAGCATTCTTTCCTAAAGTAAGTCATCGATTTTGCTACTACACTCAGCTTAACGTAGCATACAGGTTTCGTGATATAGTCAGCTTTTCTTTAATGCCGATACTCGTACATCGAAATTATGTGGCACAAAATGATTTAAACGAATTATTCTCATTGGGAGCAGCCATGAGATTAAAGCTGTCTAAAAAATTCTTTCTACTTATGGAGTATTATCCAACAATCCACAACGAAGACTTTCGACAAGAAAACTTTTTCAATAGTTTGGGCGTAGCACTCGAATGGAAAACTTTTGGGCATAATTTCACTATTAATTTTACAAATTCTAAAGGTCTGGGTGAAACTCAGTTTATCCCTTATACCTACGAGAATTGGCTTCGAGGTCAATTTAGATTAGGTTTTTGTGTAAGTAGACAATTCAGCTGGTCATGAATAGAAATATAATTATCATAATATTTTCGGTTTTTGGACTTCTAATGTCTTGTACAAAAGACAAGGTTCAAGCTTCCAATTGTGGAGGTGCTGAAGAGGTTTCTTTTGCAGCGACAATTTGGCCTATTATTGAGCAAAAATGTAATGGTTGTCACAATTCAGGTGCTGGAGGGTATACTTTTGATGAATATGATAGAATTGAAAATAATGCAAGTGTAATATTAGATGCGATGCGAGCGAATGGAGGGATCCAACTCATGCCTATTGGCGGACCAGCGTTAAACGATTCTCTAATTAATGCATTTGAGGTATGGATGTGCCAAGGAAAACTTAACAACTAAATAATAAACTATGAAAAATAAATCTATTCTACTTTTAAGCGCCATGAGCCTCATGTTTTTTGGCTTTCAATTTTCTAAAAACGGCATTGATAAAATGTATATGCCTTCTAATTCAGGAGGTGCAGGTGCTGGAAAAACTGGAGCTCCAGGAGAGTCAAATTGTACGGCTTGTCATTCGGGGGCAGCCATTACAGATGTTAATGGGGTTAATGTGTTAGCGGTTTTAGATGGTAACGACCCTGTAACCTCTTATGTTCCGGGAATGACTTATACTGTTCGTCTTAAAATGACTTTACCAACGGACAAGAAAGGATTCCAATCTACCGCATTACAGGATGCTTCAAATGACATGGCTGGTGATTTCGCGGCAGGGCCTAATACATTGATTAATTCGGCTAATGGTAGAGAGTATGCAAATCATACCTTAACAAGTAATTCCGGCGCAGTACCTTCTTGGGACTGGTCCTGGACTGCACCTGCTTCGAGTACTGGAGATGTTACCTTCTACGTAGCTAGTAATGTGGCAAATAATAACGGCACCAACAGTGGTGATGAAATTTGGCTATCACAACATTCTATTTCAGAGTCGCCATCAGCATCATTGGTTGATTTAACGCAATCTAGCCTTAATAATGTTTCTTTTGTTCCGGGTATGAATGAAGTATTTATATCATTAAATACATTTGAAAATGATGAAATTCTATTTTCCCTTATAGATTTAAAAGGCAAGACTGTATACAAAACGAACCTTGGTTCAGTTGATTCAGGTACGAATACATTTAACGTAGGAATTCCTTCTGATCTAAAAATGGGATCTTTTATTGTTCAACTTGAGATTAACAACCAAAAATTAACAAAACTTATTCAGGTAGTAAGATAAGCCATAAGCACTTATTATATAAGACATTATAGTGTTATTGAATGCTTTTAATAGTCCGCTTTATTCAAGGCGGACTATTTTTTTTTCATTTTTTCCATTTTTTTTCTTGTTAGAATGAAAAGAGTAGTTATCTTTGCACCCCGCAAATGATTTATCGAAATTATTTGATTGGGGCTTTTTTGTGTCAGGAGATTGATTAGATGAGGGAAGAGACGCGAAGGGGTTAGTTATTTTTATTTTAACGAGTAGGAATAAAACAAAAGAGAGTTCTTTGAATTATTGAAGGAAAAAAGGAAACAACGAAATCAAGAATAAGAATTAACATCACGAGCTTTAAAATTCGAAGTTATTATACAACGGAGAGTTTGATCCTGGCTCAGGATGAACGCTAGCGGCAGGCCTAACACATGCAAGTCGAGGGGCAGCACAAAGATAGTTTACTATTTTGGTGGCGACCGGCGCACGGGTGAGTAACGCGTATGCAACCTACCTTATACAGGAGTATAGCCCGAAGAAATTCGGATTAATCCTCCATAGTATTTTCTAATGGCATCATTTGGAAAATTAAAGCTTCGGCGGTATAAGATGGGCATGCGTCCTATTAGCTAGATGGTAAGGTAATGGCTTACCATGGCAACGATAGGTAGGGGGCCTGAGAGGGTGACCCCCCACACTGGTACTGAGACACGGACCAGACTCCTACGGGAGGCAGCAGTGAGGAATATTGGGCAATGGAGGCAACTCTGACCCAGCCATGCCGCGTGCAGGAAGAATGCCCTATGGGTTGTAAACTGCTTTTATTTAGGAATAAACCCTTCTACGTGTAGAAGGCTGAATGTACTAAACGAATAAGCACCGGCTAACTCCGTGCCAGCAGCCGCGGTAATACGGAGGGTGCAAGCGTTATCCGGAATCATTGGGTTTAAAGGGTCCGCAGGCGGACGTATAAGTCAGTGGTGAAATCCTGCAGCTTAACTGCAGAACTGCCATTGATACTGTACGTCTTGAATTCGGTCGAAGTGGGCGGAATGTGTAGTGTAGCGGTGAAATGCATAGATATTACACAGAACACCGATAGCGAAGGCAGCTCACTAGGCCTGGATTGACGCTCAGGGACGAAAGCGTGGGGAGCGAACAGGATTAGATACCCTGGTAGTCCACGCCGTAAACGATGATTACTCGTTATTGGCGATATACAGTCAGTGTCTAAGCGAAAGTGATAAGTAATCCACCTGGGGAGTACGATCGCAAGGTTGAAACTCAAAGGAATTGACGGGGGCCCGCACAAGCGGTGGAGCATGTGGTTTAATTCGATGATACGCGAGGAACCTTACCAGGGCTTAAATGCAGAGCGAATAGTTTGGAAACAGACTAGCCTTCGGGCGATCTGCAAGGTGCTGCATGGCTGTCGTCAGCTCGTGCCGTGAGGTGTTGGGTTAAGTCCC
>ERZ887849.630-NODE-630-length-37117-cov-9.264476_pt1 | contig 37117 bp, 32 predicted proteins | sample MGYA00521267_ERZ887849 | MGnify/ENA primary metagenome ERZ887849 (study PRJEB32303, sample SAMEA104408601) | aquatic metagenome | biome: Brackish water; feature: Pelagic; material: water | place: Baltic Sea | collected 2014-06-06T16:11:00 | depth 2,863 m ... | reverse complement strand
GTGGCCCCCGTGGCGGATGCGCCGGGCTATGTTTTTGAGCATGCCGATATCCGCGATGCGAGTGCTTTGGCGCGGGTGTTTGCACAGCACCGGCCCGACGCCGTGCTGCATCTGGCCGCCGAGAGCCATGTGGACCGCTCCATCGACGGGCCGGGCGCGTTTATCGACACTAACGTGACTGGCACCTACACACTCTTGCAGGCCGCGCGCGCGTTTTGGGAGGGTGCTGGGCGCCCCGCCGCGTTCCGGTTCCACCATGTCTCGACGGATGAGGTTTACGGCTCGCTTGGCCCCGAAGGCCAGTTCACTGAAGACACGCCTTATGCACCAAACAGTCCCTATTCCGCTTCAAAAGCAGCAAGCGACCATCTTGTCCGGGCGTGGGGTGAGACCTATGGCTTGCCGGTTTTGCTGACCAATTGCTCCAATAATTATGGGCCTTATCACTTCCCTGAAAAGCTCATCCCTGTGGTCATTCTCAATGCCCTCGCAGGGCGCTACATCCCAATCTATGGCACCGGCGCCAATGTGCGCGACTGGCTCTATGTGGAGGATCATGCAGATGCTTTGCTGACTGTGCTGGCGAAAGGCGCTGTTGGCCGGAGCTATAATATTGGCGGGGAGAATGAGCTCAGCAATCTCGATCTGGTGCGCCAGATTTGTGGGATTCTGGATGAGATGCGCCCCGGGCCCGTGCCGTATAGCGATCTGATCACCTTCGTGGCAGACCGGCCCGGGCATGATGCGCGCTATGCGATTGATCCCGCGCGGATGCGCGGTGAGCTTGGCTGGCGGCCTTCCGTGACGGTGGAAGAAGGGCTGCGCCGCACAGTGCGGTGGTATCTCGACAATGAGACGTGGTGGCGCGCGCTGGAAGGCCGGGACGGGGTCGGTACACGGCTGGGTAAAGCATGAGGGGCGGGAATTTTGAGTATTTTTGCTAAGAAGAAAGCATGAGCGGGCTGCTTCTGGTCTTTGGTGCGACGGGACAGGTGGCGCGGGAATTGCGCGCCCGGGGCGACGTTCTGGCGCTGGGGCGCGATCAGGCGGATCTGACGGATTTGGGGGTGGTTCGAGCCGCCATAGAGACGCATGCACCCCGCGCGGTGATCAATGCGGCGGCCTTCACTGCGGTTGATAAGGCCGAGGCGGAAGAGGCTTTGGCCACTACTGTCAATGCGGCTGCGCCCGGCGCGATGGCCGAGGTGGCAGCGGCGCGGAACATCCCGTTGTTGCATATCTCCACCGATTACGTCTTTGCGGGTGGCGGTGTGGCGCCTTGGAGCGAGGAGGACCCGGTGGGGCCGATCAGCGCCTATGGGCGCAGCAAGCTGGCTGGGGAAGAGGCGGTGCGCGCGGCAGGGGGGCGACATGTGATCTTGCGCACGGCGTGGGTCTTTTCGGCCTCTGGCGCGAATTTTGTGAAAACCATGCTGCGCCTTTCTGAGACGCATAGCCAATTGCGCGTAGTGGCTGATCAGGTTGGTTGCCCGACCCCTGCGGCAGGGATTGCCGACGCGCTTTTGCAAATGGAGGCCGCGATGCAGGCCGGTCATGCGGGCGGAACCTATCACTATGCTGGCCAGCCCGCGGTAAGCTGGGCAGATTTCGCCCGCGCTATTTTCAAAGCTTCTGGCCGCGATGTAGCGGTGGAGGATATCCCCACGTCTGACTATCCCACCCCCGCGCAGCGCCCGCTGAATTCCCGGCTCGATTGCGCCAAGATAGAGACTGAATTTGGCATCACGCAGCCAGATTGGCGGGAGGCGCTGGCAGAAGTTGTGCGCGCGCTCTAACTTTCGGCCAGAAGGCCTAGGAGATAGGTGCCGTAATCCGTCTTTGCATAGCGCATGGCCAACGCGCGCAAAGCGTCTGCGTCGATCCAGCCTTGCTCAAAAGCAATCTCCTCGGGGCAGCCTGCCTGCAGGCCCTGGCGGCTTTGCAAGGTGCGCACGAAATTACCGGCATCCAGAAGGCTGCCATGGGTCCCTGTGTCGAGCCACGCATAGCCGCGCCCCATTTGCTGCACCGACAAAGCGCCCTCGCGCAGATAGCTTTGCAAGAGCGTGGTAATCTCCAGCTCGCCACGCTCGGAAGGCGTGATGGAGCGGGCGCGCTCAGACGCGCTGGCATCGAGAAAATAGAGGCCGGTGACGGCATAATTGGAGGGCGGCTTGGCAGGCTTTTCCACGATATCTACCGCAGCCCCAGAGGCATCCATCGCCACGACGCCGTAGCGCTCTGGGTCCGAGACGCGGTAGCCGAAGACGGTGCCGCCCGCGTCCTTGGCATCGGCAGCGGCGAGAAGATCGGGCAGGCCGTGGCCGAAGAAGATGTTGTCGCCCAGCACCATGGCCGAAGGCGCGCCGTCCAGAAAATCTTCGGCCAGAAGATAGGCTTGGGCCAGCCCGTCAGGTGAGGGCTGTGTTACATATGTGAGGCTGAGACCCCATTGCGCGCCGTCGCCCAGAAGGCGGCGGAACTGCGGCTGATCCTCGGGGGTGGTGATCACGGCAACCTCGCGAATACCCGTCAGCATGAGCACCGACAGCGGAAAATAGATCATCGGCTTGTCGTAGATGGGCATCAATTGCTTGGATACGGCTCCGGTGATGGGAAACAGCCGCGAACCGGTGCCGCCTGCCAAAATGATACCTTTACGCGCGCCCATGAGTGGCCTCCCTGCGATCTACCCGCCCATTGACACCACCGGGACGCATAGGCGCAAGACCCTCGGGCAGAAATGGAATGTGCGGACTTAAGCTTTCGACGTCGCGGCCCGGTCGCCGCGCCCTTTGCCTATGAGAGTGGCCATGATGATCTTGGCGTCCAAGAGCAGCGATTGCAGCGCAATATAGCGCGCGTCCCAGTCTGCCAGTCTTTCCGGGTCGCTCATGTCGATATCGTTGATCTGGGCAAGGCCGCTGATGCCGGGTTTGACGGCAAAGACGCCACGGGCTTGGCGCGCCTCAAAAAGCGCCGTTTGCACCGGCAGGCCGGGGCGCGGGCCGATCAGGCTGATCTCATTGCGCAGGATGTTCCAGACCTGTGGCAGTTCGTCGATCTTGCTACGCCGCAGGAAATGTCCAATCCGTGTGATGGAGGCGGCGGAGACTTCATGGGTCCCCGCTTGCACTGTGCCTTGCTGCATTGTGCGGAATTTGTAGCATAGGAATGTCTTGCCGTGCTGGCCGACACGCTCTTGCGCAAAAAGGCCCGGACCGGGGGAGCCTGCGCGGATCAAGGCCCAGACGATTAAAAGCGCCCACCAGAGGAAGAGTATGACGGTGAAGGCGAAAACGAGGTCTACGACGCGTTTGAGGGCATTGAAGGTGGCATTGCCGCTCTGGCCATCCGATAGGATAATGGTCTTGGCACTATCTTCCGGGGCGCTCAGAACGTAGGCGGCCAGTTTTTCAACGCTCACCGAAGGTTTCAGCGCCAGCAGGCAGGATGCCAAAGGCCCTGCCAAAACCGGTGGCAGGCTGTTCAGAAACGAGAGCTTGCCGTTCCAACGCGTGCCGCGCACGAAAGGCAGGTAGAGGTTGATCACGTTGAGGCCGCTGACCTCCTCAAGGCTGGCTGTGCCTGCGCGTTTGCTCTGGGCATAGGGCGTGTCATGCCGTGCATCCAAAGCGTGGATCGAGGAGATATTGTAGAACTGTTCAATGCCCGCATCTTGGCAGATCTCGACCATACGTCGGGCGAGATCGACGTTCACGGATTGGAAAACTCCACTGGATACCTGCGCATCAGTGTTCACCACCGCCAAATGCACGAAGGCGTCGTAGCCTTCGGCAAGGTGAGCCAACCTTTCAATCGTGCAAGCATTACGGCCCGGGAAAAGCTTCGCTAGCTTCTCGGCGTCCCGGCCGACCAGCAGAAGCTCCGCGCCGCTCTGCTCCAAAAGAAGGACAAGTTGCCTGCCCACATAGCCGGACGCGCCGGTGATCACGATCTTCAACACTGGTCTCCATTCAGGCGGTCTTGGTAGGGTAATCCGTGTCATAAATTGACGGCACCTTGCTTAAATCACACGTTAAAGTTGATTTATTGCGGGATAAAGCCTCTGCTTTGGTGGTGTCTGAAACACGGTTATGGGTGCTGTTCAGTTGGCTGAATGCGACATCACGGTCACAAACCGCAACATTCGAAAGGCCGTTCATCCCATTGGTCTTGAAAGATTAAGGCGATTGGGGGCATGGCTGGGTCAGGCAGCCGTAACGATAAAAACAGGGCAGAGATATGTTGAAACAACTGACAGTGGTGATTGGGCTTGGCGCTCTCTCGGGTTGTGGCGTGGCTTATATCTCACCCAAGGTGACCGAGGCCGAGGGCGCCGTGCGCGTTGTGCCTCTGACCGCTCAAAGCGTGCGGGCGGCCAACAGCTCCACCTATCAGCCGAAGACGCTGCCATCGGCATTTCGCGCCACTGCGGGCGGCGGCGCGAACGTCAGCGCAGGCAGTGCGGCACCGGCCCCCTCGCTGGACCGTCAGACCCGGCCCACTAGCCTTGAAATGCGCCTGCCCCCGGCGCCTGCCGCGGGTGCTTATGAAATCGGCATAGGCGATGTGCTGCTTCTGGCCACCAAAACGGCGGGAAACACCGTGGAGGAGTTGAGTGGGCTTCTGGCCGCACAGAATGCGCGGCAGGGCTATACCGTGCAGGATGATGGCGCGATTGCCATTCCGGATGTGGGACGCGTTGCAATCGCGGGCCTCACGCTGGAAGAGGCCGAGGCCGCGCTCTTCCAGAGCCTCGTCGAGAACCAGATTGACCCAAGCTTCAGCCTTGAGATCGCCGAGTTCAACTCGCGGCAGGTTTCGCTGGGTGGTGCGCTGGCCCAGCCGACGGTGGTGCCAATCACGTTGACGCCTTTGACGCTGGATAGGGCTATTGCCGCCGCGGGCGGGATCGATACGCGCGACATGGATTTCGCCTCGATCCGCATTTACCGCGATGGCACGCTTTACCAGATTCCACTGCCTGAATATCTGCGCCGGGCCGATCTGCAAAAGACCCCGCTTCAGGGCGGTGACAGCGTCTTTGTGGATACCGAATATGAGCTGGAACGCGCGCAGGCCTATTTTCAGGAGCAGATCTTGCTGGCCGAGCTGCGCCAGCAGAACCGCGCGCAATCGCTTGCCGAGCTGAATGCCGAAGTGAGCCTGCGCCGCGCCGCTCTGGACGAGGCACGGAGCAATTTCCGCGATCAGATCGAGCTTGATGCGGTGGAGCGCGACTATGTCTATCTCACTGGCGAAGTGCGCCGCCCCTCCCGCTTCGCGCTGCCCTTCGGGCATGACGCCAGCCTTGCGGATGCGCTTTTCTCCAATGAAGGGTTCAACAACGAGAAGGCCAATCCCCGTCAGATTTTCGTGCTGCGCGCGGCCCCTGAGCCGGGCAATCCCGATCTGGTCAACGCATGGCATCTGGATGGCTCCAATGCGGCCAATATCGTTTTGGCTACGCGGATGGAGATGCGCCCCAATGACGTAATCTTTATCGCAGAACAGCCGATCACCCGTTGGAACCGCGTGTTGAGCCAGTTCGTGCCAACATTGCTGACGGCAGGGGCGTCTTTGGCTGAGTAGGTATCTTGGGTGATGATTTAGGCACGCCTCCGGTAGCCCAAGTGGCTCTGGTTGCGCGCGCCCGCCTGCATGCTACATGCCCTTGACGCTTGCAGCGGTCTAAATGAACCTGTCCGCGCCATGCCTGCCTTTTTCGCAGAGGGTTTTGGTGCTACCGGCTCCGATCAATTGGCGAAAATATCAAAAACGGAGTGTTCTGTCCGCGCGCGCTACACTCTCTCCTCAGGCTGAAATTAGGACTAACCCAATGACCGATGCGGAAAAACGCGCACTACGCGATGCCTTTGGTCAGTTTGCAACGGGCGTCACTGTGGTAACGACGCGCGGGCCAGATGGTGCGCCGCGCGGCTTTACGGCCAACTCCTTCACATCGGTCTCTCTTGATCCGCCCCTTTTGCTGGTCTGCATCGCCAAATCCGCCGCCAGTTGCGATGCGTTCTGCGAGGCCGGGCATTTCGCGGTCAATGTTCTGTCGGAGGATCAAAAGCAGGTCTCCGGCCTTTTTGCGTCCCGGTCGGAGGACAAGTTTGCGCAAGTAGACTGGACGGCTGGTGCGCATGATCTGCCCCTGATCCCCGGCTCCGTCGCGACCTTCATCTGCGCGCGGCGGGAGGTGATCGATGCGGGCGATCATGTGGTTTTGATGGGTCGCGTCGAGGCGGCGCAGACCCATGATGCGCCGCCACTGGGTTACCACAAGGGCGCGTATTTCTCGATTGGTCTGGAAGACCGTCTTGTGGATGCCGCCGCCCGCAGCGGCATGGCGCGTATCGGTGCCATCATGGAGCGCGAGGGCGCCCTTTTGCTGCGTCATCATCACGGTGGTGCTGTCTCCATCCCGTTCGCGCCGGAAAGCGATTGCTCGCTCTCGGGCCTCACGCGCAAAATCTCGACACTGGGTTTGACGGCCACGCTGGACCATCTCTATGCGGTTTATGAGGAGGCGGGGAGCCATGTGATCGTCTATCACGGCACGGCGTCCGGCCCTGTGCCCGAAGGGCTCGTGCCCACGCCGCTGGGGTCTATCCCTTTCGACGCGGTTGTCAGCAAGGCGCAACGCTCCATGCTGGCGCGCTACCAAGAAGAATACCAGCACGGGCAGTTTGGCATCTACCAAGGGCCGCAGGATGGTGGTGAAATGGGCCTCGTTCACCAAGTGACGGGGCGCGCAATCGTAAAAGGGTGAGCGGCGCGCCGTTTAGTAGGAAAACTCGCCGTAGATTCGGCTGAGATCGCCCTGCCACGCGCCATGGTAGCGCTCCAACAGCTCATCGGCAGGCACTTGCCCGCTCTCAACGCTTTCGCGCAGGGCGTTCAGGAAATGCGTCTCGTCGGGGATCATCCCATCCGCGCCGGAGCGCGCCCGTGCCTTCAGGCCTGCCTCGGATATATCGAGCACCTGCCGGGCAAGGTTGTGCATGTCAATCCCGTCCACCTTGGCCTGAAGCGCGTCCACAGACGCCGCAATTCTCAGCGCTTCACGCTGTGCCCCGGTCCAGTCCTTGACCACGTCCCACGCGGCATCAAGGCTGTTTTGGTCATATATGATCCCGGTCCAAAAGGCGGGCAGCGCACAAAGCCTGCGCCAGGGACCGCCATCCGCGCCGCGCATCTCCATGAATTTCTTGATCCGTGCCTCGGGGAAGATCGTCGTCAGGTGATCGGCCCAATCCGAGAGGGTCGGCATTTCGCCGGGCAGTGCAGGAAGCGCGCCTTTGAGGAAATCGCGGAAGGATTGCCCGAGTGCGTTGATGTATTTGCCATCGCGGTAGACGAAATACATCGGCACATCGAGCGCGTAATCCACATAGCGTTCAAACCCCATCCCGTCCTCAAAGACGAAGGGCAGCATGCCCGTGCGGTCGGAATCGAGATCGCGCCAGACCCGCGCGCGCCATGATTTGTGCCCGTTGGGCGCGCCGTCAAAGAAGGGCGAATTCGCAAAGAGCGCCGTGGCCACGGGTTGCAGGGCCAGCGCCACGCGGAATTTCTTGACCATGTCGGCCTCGGAGCTGAAATCGAGGTTCACCTGCACGGTGCAGGTGCGGCGCATCATCGAGCGGCCCATGGTGCCGACCTTCTGCATATACGCATCCATGAGCTTGTAACGTCCCTTGGGCATCAAGGGCATATCGTCATGCGACCATTCGGGCGCGGCCCCGAGACCGATGAAGCCCACGCCCACCTTGTCGGCGATATCCTTGACCTCGCGCAGGTGAATGTTCACCTCGTCGCAGGTCTCGTGGATCGTCTCCAGCGGCGCGCCCGAGAGTTCAAGCTGCCCTCCGGGCTCAAGGCTTACATTCGCGCCGTCTTTCTCAAGGCCGATGAGGTTGCCCTCTTCCAGAACCGGGGCCCAGCCGTGCACATCCCTAAGCCCTTCGAGAACCGCCAGAATACTGCGCTCGCCTGCATAGGGGATCGGTTTGTGGTTATCTTTGCAATAGCCGAACTTCTCGTGCTCGGTCCCAATGCGCCAGTCCTCGCGCGGCTTGCAGCCATCGGCAAGGTATTCGGCCAGTTGGCTGTGGTGTTCGATTGGCCCGCCACCGGACTGAGGAATGGACATTGGGCTTCTCCGCGCTGTGATCGGTCTTTGGTGACGGGGATGCATGGGGGTGTCAAGGCCGGGTGGCTGCTCAGTGCGATGTGCGGTGTGCAATCCGCGCAGCATCCCCTGTTCCGCGCTGCCAGATGAGCACTTCACCGCCCCTGCCTTTGCGCAATTCGCTCAGCATATGTTCGGTGCGCATGCCCGGAAGGCTGGAAAAAGGGCCAAGCAGACCTTCGGCACCCTCGGCGGTGACGGGGATCATCACATTGTCTTGTCCCGGCTGGCTCAGCACCCAGTGGACAGGGCTGCCCGTGCGGTCGAGCCTTACGGCGCTTATCTCGCTCAGCGCGACGACACCGCCGGTGAGCGGGCCAAAATAGCCGATCGCGCCCTCGTCGATCTGCACGATACCCGGGCCCCCCTTGCCCGCGTCAAAGCGCAACCGTTGCACGGCGGCAATCATGAGGGATATGCCAGCCAGAAGGGTAAGCCCACCAACGAGGCCCATCACCCCATTGCCCAGTAGCACCCACCAAAGCCCCAGCGCCAGAACCCCGCCTGCGATCAGAACGCCTTGATAGCGGGTGAGGGCCGCGGCCACTTCGGGGCGCACGAAGCTCATGCCCAATCCCCCAAGGCCTGCTGCCAAAGCGCCATTGCTGCCACCGCCGCCGTATCGGCGCGCAGGATACGTGGGCCGAGGCTCACGGCGTGGGCAAAGGGCAGGGCGGCCAGCCGCGTCCGCTCGGGTTCGGAAAAGCCCCCCTCAGGGCCGATGAGAATGGCCCACGGGGCGCGCGCGCCGAGGCGGCCTGCGAGGATGGAGGCGGAGCCTGCCAGCGCCTCGTCGCAGAACATGATCTGACGCTCTGGGTCCCATGCGGTCAGGAGTTTGTCGAGCCGCGTGAGCGCGGCCACCTCGGGCACATATGTGCCGCCGCATTGCTCCGCCGCCTCTACAGCATGGGCTTGGAGACGGTCCTGCCGGATCCGCTCGGAATTGGTGAAATCGGTCTGCACCGGGCAGATGCGCGCGGCCCCCATCTCGGCGGCTTTTTCGACGATGAAATCTGTGCGCGCTTTTTTAATAGGAGCAAACATGAGCCATAGATCGGGTGGTATTTGCAGCGGCTTGGTCTGCTCCAAAGCCCGTAAAACGCCCCCGCGTTTGCCCGCCTCGGCAATCTCGGCCAGCCATTCCCCGTCCCGCCCGTTGAAGAGCATCACGCGTGCGCCCGCGGCTTGCCGCATCACGCCAAATAGGTAATGCGCCTGATCGCGTTCCAGCGGAATGGAATTCCCTTCCGCGAGTGGGTGCTCTACATAAAGCCTGATTTTCGCCGCTGCCATGGGGGCACCATATGAGCCAGAAAGCTCCAATACCAGAGCCCGCAGATCAGGTAGCCGATGCCGTGCGCGGCAATTGGGTGGACCTGCGCGCACCTGCATGGTCGCGCCCCTATTTGCGGCTCAGCCGGGCGGACCGGCCTATCGGGACGTGGCTTTTGCTCCTGCCCTGCTGGTGGGGGCTGACGCTGGCGATGCTATCCACGGGGCAGGCGGGCTGGCATGATTTATGGATTTTTGCAGGCTGCGGTATTGGCGCGTTTTTGATGCGCGGTGCGGGGTGCACATGGAACGACATTACCGACCGCCATATCGACGGCTCGGTTGCGCGCACGGCGTCGCGGCCCATCCCCTCGGGGCAAGTCGGTGTGAAGGGCGCGCTGGCATGGCTGATCCTTCAGGCGCTTGTATCGTTCGGCATCCTTTTGACGTTTCACCCGGCGGCGATCCTGCTGGGGGTGATCTCGCTTGCGCCTGTCTGCATCTATCCCTTCGCCAAACGGTTCACATGGTGGCCGCAGGTTTTCCTCGGGATCGCGTTCAACTGGGGCGCGCTTTTGGCCTACACGGCGCATACCGGGCAGCTCGAATGGCCCGCGGTGATCCTTTATCTTGCGGGCATTGCGTGGACGCTTTTCTACGATACGATCTACGCCCATCAAGACGCCGAGGATGACGCGCTCATTGGGGTGAAATCCACCGCGCGGCTCTTTGCGGAACAAACGCCCGTCTGGCTGCGCCGGTTTCTTGGTCTCAGCGTCGCACTGATGACAGCGGCGGTTATCCTCGCGCTGCGAGATGCCGATCCGATCGCCCTTTTGGTCGCCCTTCTGGGGCCGTGGGCCCTCGGGCTGCATCTGCTTTGGCAACTCACCAAGTTTGATCCCTCTGACGGCGCGGGGCTATTGGTGCTCTTTCGCTCCAACCGAGACGCGGGCCTGTTGCCCTTGCCGTTTTTCGCCGCAGCGCTTTTCCTGTGATTGAACTTGGCCGCGCGCGCGCCTAAACACATGCTTAACCGTTCCAAGGTATCGGACCCTTCCATGCGTCTTTCCTCTGTTTTCACGATTGCCGGCACCTTTGCTGCGGCAGGGCTTGTGTGCTGGGTTGCTGCGGGATTCGCCGTGACGGTGATCGAGGACACATCGCGGTCTGGCGTGCGCGATGCTTTGGACGAGGGCGGCCTGACATGGGCCGAGGTGGATACGGACGGGCTTCAGGTCTTTCTGGGCGGCACAGCTCCTACGGAGGCCACGCGCTTCAATGCCATTCAGCTGGCTGGCAGTGTGGTCGAATCGGCCCGTGTGATTGACCAGATGCTGGTTGAGGACAGCGCCGTTTTGACCCCGCCACGCTTCTCGGTGGAGATCTTGCGCAACGATGCTGGGATTTCGCTGATTGGCCTGATCCCTGCGGCCACGGATCGCGAGCGTCTGATGCAGCGGATCTATGACGCGGCCGATGGCGCGGACGTAGCGGATCTCTTGGAGACTGCGGATTATCCCGTCGCGGGCAATTGGGACCCGGCGGTAGAGTATGCATTGCGGGCGCTTGCCATGTTGCCGCGCGCCAAAGTGTCGATCAAGGCCGGACGGGTCGAGATCAAGACAATGACCGACACACCGGGTGAGAAGCTGACGCTGGAATCCGACCTGATGCGCCGGGTGCCACCCGAAATTACAGTGGCGCTGGATGTGGCAGCACCACGCCCGGTGATCACGCCGTTCACGCTGCGCTTCTTGATAGAGGATGGGACCGCGCGCTTCGATGCATGCTCTGCAGATACGGAAGACGCCAAGCGCAAGATTGTCACCGCCGCCCGCGATGCGGGTCTTGCGCGCTTGCCTGATTGTATTATTGGCCTTGGCGTGCCGACACCGGAATGGGGCGATGCGGCGGCACAGGCGATCCGCGCGCTTGGTCAATTGGGCGGCGGCAGTGTGACCTTCGCTGATGCCGATATCGCCCTGATCGCGGCGCCGGGCACAAATGAGAGCCGGTTTGATGATATCGTCGGCGGGCTTCAGAATGAGTTGCCAGATGTCTTTGTGCTGAAAGCCGTTTTGCCGCCCCCTGAGGATGACAGCGCGCCCGTGGTGCCCGATTTCGTGGCCACCCTTTCGCCTGAGGGGTTGGTGCAACTCCGTGGCAAGCTGGGCAGCGCGCAGCTTTTGAGCACTGTCGACAGCTTTGCCAAGGCGCGGTTCACCACCGACAGCGTTTATACGCAGGCGCGCGTCGTCGATGGGTTGCCATCCGATTGGCCTGTGCGGGTTCTGACCGGGCTTGAGGCGCTGCCCTATCTTTCCAATGGTGCCGTGACCGTGACGCCCGATCTGGTGCGGGTCACGGGTAATACCGGCCGCAAGGATGCCAGCGCACAGATCGCAGGGCTTCTGGCTGGTAATCTGGGCGAGGCGGGGCAGTTTGATATCGAAGTGACCTACAAAGAAGAGCTGGACCCGATCGCGAGTATTCCGGAGCCTGAAGAATGTATCGAGATGATCGCTGCCATTCAATCGGACCGCAAGATCACGTTCGAGCCCGGCTCGGTCCAGATCGAGGGGGCCAACGCCGCGATCATGGACGATATTTCCGAGGTTTTGGATAAATGCGGAGACATCCGTATTGAGATTGGTGGCCATACCGACAGCCAAGGCCGCGAGACGATGAACCAGGACCTGAGTCAGAAGCGGGCCAATGCGGTTCTTGATGCCTTGCGCGCGCGCCGGGTGCTGACCGCCAGCTATACCGCTGTGGGCTATGGTGAGGTTGAGCCCATCGCCGACAATGATACCGAAGAGGGCCGCGAGCTGAACCGGCGGATCGAATTCAAGCTGATCCGCCCCGAGCCTGTGCCTGAGCGGGAAACAGGGCTTGAAAGCCTTGAGCAGGACGGCGATGAAGAGGCGTCTGTCCAAGACACCGCTGATGATGCCGCCGATGACCCTGCTGACGAAAGTACCGCCGAATGAACAGAACCGAGTTTATCTTCGCCACGGCGATTATCCTCTTTGTGGCTTTTGCACTGGGATGGTTCGCGAACTGGCTTGTGCATCGGTTTACCCGGGTGTCGCAATCGGATGTGGGTGAATTGGACCGTATGACCCAAGAACTTCATGAGGCCGAAGAGACACGCGATCAGGCGATTACCTATTTGCAACAGCGCGAGGCGGAGCTGACCAATCAGCTTAACCAGACCGAGGCCGAGCTTGCCGCGACCATGGAAGGTTTGCGTGAAGCCCGTCAGGAGGCCGAGCATATGCGCGCCTATATTGAGCGTCAAAGCGCCGGCTGACCAAATTTGTCTGACGACCTGTCAGGGCGTTTCCTGCGCACATAAAAACACTGCGTCTGTCACCTGTGCGATAATGCTTGTGTGCAGGTTCCCGCTTTCACCGCCGGGCCCGTAGAGCCGTTTGACAGACGCGTTTGCCTGTTTGAGGTCTCGAAACGTCATTTTGGTAAAGTAGAGCTGGGCGATGTCGGTCGCGGTGTCGAGCACCGGGTGCAGGTGTCGCGTTGCGACCGGTGTCATGGATACCAGTAAATCCTCGGCGATCAACTCATCCGCGAAGGCGTGCAAGTTTCTGGCTACGGGAGGCAATTCGTGCCCTTCTGCCAGATTGAACCAGAAAAACATATGGTAGGACATGGTGCGCTCCTTCTGCACGTCGTCGGCGGCTGTGAAGATGCCGTTTGGGCGCGGCTCGTCAAGCCGCTGGGATGGATTTCTGTGTCTGGTGGCAGGCTTTGATGTGCTTGGTTGCAGGTCTAAGCGGGAAAACGTGTCGGGTTTTAAACGTTAAGGGCGCGGTAAGGGCTGCTCTGATACCCATTGCCTTGGGTGAGTAAACAAGGTGGTGAGTATGAGCGCGCAGAGCAATGCGGCGCCAGTCATCATCAAGAGAAAGAAAGTCATTCAGGGCGGCGGGCACCATGGTGGGGCCTGGAAGGTGGCGTATGCCGACTTCGTAACCGCAATGATGGCGTTTTTTCTCTTGATGTGGCTGTTGAACGCGACGACGGAAAAGCAACGCAAAGGTCTGGCTGATTACTTCAGTCCGACGATCCCGATCAGCCGCATTTCCAGCGGTGGTGACGGTAATTTTGGCGGCGACAGCGTTTTTTCAGAGGATACGCTGTTGAGCGATGGTCGTGGTGCCGCGCAACAGCACACCACCGAATCGCACAAAGCGCGCGGGGAAACTGGTGTTTCCGCGCAAGATGCACAGGCGCTGGAAGAGCTTCAGCAGGCGTTTGATACGGCTTTGAAGGGCAGCAATGGCGAGAGCATGGTATCGCGTGAATTGTCCCGTCACATCATCACGCGGGTAACCGATGAAGGGCTTGTGGTGGAACTGTTCGACAGCGCGGGCGCGCAGCTTTTTGAAGCTGGCGGCGCACACCCATCGCCACTTCTGGAGGCGTTGGTTGGTGTGATTGTCGAGGTGGGCGCATTGGTTTCGAACGGCGTTTCCGTGGAAGGGCATATCGCTGCCGCTCCCGTTATTCTCAAGGAAAACCCGGTTTGGGATCTGTCGACTGAGCGGGCCAATGCGATGCGGCTGTTGCTGGATCACGCGGGCTTTGGTGAGAGGCGGGTGCAGCGCATGACGGGTCATGCGGACCGTGATCTGGCGGTGCGCAATCCGATGGCGGTGCGCAACAACCGGTTGGAGGTGATCTTCTTACGCTCCGATCGTTAGGAGGATGGGGCGGTCCCTGTCGGACCTGATTGTCTCGCATTTTATCTGTTAGCGCGCTGTTAAACGCGCGGGCTTATGCCTTGTGCTCGAATTCAGTCGATGCAGCAGAAAGGCGTATCCATGACAATCTCTTCCTCGCTCAATGCCGGGGTGGCGGCGCTCAGCGCGAATGCTTCGCGCTTGGCCTCTATTTCGGACAATATCGCAAACTCGGCCACGTTTGGCTACAAACGGGTCGAAACCGATTTTCAATCCATGGTGATCAGCGGTGGAGGGGGCACATATTCGGCAGGCGGCGTGCGCGCCTCGACTCAGCGCTTAATTGATCAGGGTGGCTCACTTGTCACCACGAACAACGCGACCGACCTTGCGGTGCGTGGCCGGGGCATGCTGCCCGTGGCGCGCGCGGCGGAGGTGGGGGCAGGCAATGGTGGCCAGCAGATGCTGCTGACGTCCACTGGCTCGTTTCGCACCGATGCTGATGGTATTCTGAAGACTGATAGTGGCCTTGTCTTGCTCGGTTGGCCAGCAAATCCAGATGGTTCCGTGCCGGAATTTCCGCGTGACACCGCCGATGGGCTCGAGCCTGTGAGGATCAATGTCAATCAATTGACCGGGGAGCCGACGACCGAGATCACGCTGGGCCTGAACTTGCCAGCTGATGACAAGGGCTCTGAATTTGAGCCCCCTTTGCCAGCGGAATTGCAAGGCGGGACGTCGAATCCATTACCGATCGAATTTGCGGTGCAGATTGGTGAGGATTCCGGGGCACCGGAAATCTCTGGAACCCGGATGCCCGCTAAGCTGGCGCTTACAAGTGATACGGCTTTGGTGGTGGATGGAGAGCGTGATTGGGATATGCGGTCAATTCCGAAGGGCGTTGGTCTGAATGCTTCGGCTATGGCGCCGGCGGCGGTTGACGCGTTGCCAATGGTCGCCAAGTCTACGTTGGAACGGCCTCAGACGGTCTCGGTCCAACCCCAGAATATTGAAGCTACAGATATTCCTATCACCGATGCAAAACGGAGTGCAGACGCAGGGGTGATATCTCAGATTTCTGTTCCTGCGCCTCAGATGATTTCGAGCCAACCTAAGCCGATTCTTGCGGCAGTCCTTAAGCCAGAGGCGCCCCTAGCAGTGGTCCAAACCGCACCGGAACTTGGTGCCCTGCAACAAAGCGCATCTCAGGTGGATGCAATGCCTGTGCGCGTCACTCAGACGGGGTCGGCGCCACTGAGTATGCTGGCAGCACCAATGTTGCAGCCGGAAACGCGGTTCTCTTATCCTATCGACACGACGATGCAGGCGGGCGTTGTTCAACCCGATATGGGCAGTGCTCTTGCCACGCCCGCGCCGACCGCTTTGCAAAATTCGCCTGTCGCTCTATCCGCTGCAATGACTGCGATCCCGGCAGGGGCCGACAATCCTGAGCGCGGGCTTGGGCTTGAGGCCGTCAGTGCTGCGGCCGAGCTGCGTAGTACATTGCCAGCCGATGCCGAGGTGCGCCCCGCTGCGTCCACTCCCTCAACACAGGTTGAAACTGCCCGACAGGTGGCGGTGCAAATCGCCGATGCCGTGCGGTCTGGCGAAAAACCCATTGAGCTTACGCTGAACCCTGCAGAGCTGGGCCGCGTGCGCCTTGCGCTTGCGCCGGGTGACGGCGTGATGATGGTTACAGTTTTGGCGGATCGACCCGAAACGCTGGATTTAATGCGGCGTCATATTGACATGCTGGCACAGGAATTGCGCACGATTGGCTATGGCAGCACCGCGTTTTCCTTTGGTCAGGGCGGCGATGGCACTGCGCCAGAGGGCTTTGCTCCGAGCGGTGGCGGTGATTCGGAGACGCAAGATACGGCAAGTGGTATTCCCGAAACTCCGGCTTCCGGTGCCCCTCTGGGCGTCCACGACCGGCTTGATATTCGCCTTTAGAAAGGACGTTACATGGACCTGAATCCAACAAACCCCACTGCATCTATTTTTGGCGGTGGCTCATCCGCCGCTTCACAAACGGCGGCCACGGCCCAAGCAAACAGCGCCCTCAGCTCGGATTTTGAGACGTTCCTGAAGATGCTGACCGCGCAGATGGAGAACCAAGATCCGCTCAACCCCGTTGATTCGACTGAATTCGCCTCACAGCTCGCCCAGTTTTCGTCGGTGGAGCAGCAAGTGCGCACCAATGATCTTCTGTCGGTCATGGGGCAGCAACTGGGGATCATGGGGATGGGCCAGCTTCAGGGCTGGGTCGGTATGACCGCCCGGGCCGAGATGCCCGTGGCCTTTGAGGGCGCGCCTGTTGGGGTGACGCTGAACCCTGCGGCTGGGGCTGACCTTGCGCGACTTGTCGTGCGCGATGCGCGTGGCGGGATCGTGGCGCAGCAGGACGTGCCGCCTGGCGGCGGCGCGTTCACATGGAATGGGCGGACGGAAACCGGCAATACGCTGCCTGCCGGGACTTACGATTTGAGCGTTGATTCGTTTCAGGGAGAGGAGCTTTTAGGCACATCCGCCGTCGAATCTCAGGCGCGAATTGTCGAGGCGCGTTTGGATGGCGGAACCACTGTTCTGGTCATGGAAGGCGGCGCTTTGGTGCCTGCGTCGCGCGTTCTGGGGTTGCGTAATCCTGATGGGGCGTAGGTGCTTGGCCTGACGCGCCCCTAGTCCAGAAGTGCGATCAGCGCGGCCACGCTTGCCCCCAACGCCACGCCGCCTGCACCCCATGCGACAAGGTCGCGCTTGCGGTGGTGGGGCGGCTCGGGCGGTGGGGCGGACTGGCGGATGATCGCATCTTCTACCAGTTGCGGCAGACGCGGTCCGAACCGCGCGAGAACGGCGAGGGTCTGACCCAGGCTGCGCGCGATGGCGCGGGGTCCAAGGCTTTGCCTGATGTAATCCTCGACCACGGGTTTCGCGACTTCCCAGATGTTGATCTGAGGGTTAAGCGAGCGGGCCACGCCTTCGACCACCACCATCGTGCGTTGCAGCAAGATCAGCTCGGTCCGGGTTTCCATGCCAAAGCGCTCGGTCACTTCAAAGAGATAGCTGAGCAGGCTGCCCATGCTGATCTTGCTCGCGTCCATCCCGAAAATTGGCTCACCCACAGCGCGCAGAGCGCGGGAAAACTCGTCGATATCGCGGTCGGCAGGCACGTAGCCCGCCTCGAAATGCACCTCGGCCACGCGGCGATAATCTCGGCGGATGAAGCCATAGATGATCTCGGCATAGACCCGTCGGGTGTATTCGTCGATATGGCCCATGATGCCGAAATCATAGGCGATGATATTGCCGTTGGGCGCGACCTTCAGGTTGCCCTGATGCATGTCTGCGTGGAAATACCCGTCGCGCAGCGCGTGGCTCAGGAAAAGTTGCAGCACCCGGTTGCCCAGATCGACCCGGTCATGGCCCGCCGCGTCAATCGCGTCATTGTCGCCCATCGGCACCCCGTCGGCCCAAGCCAGCGTCATGACGCGGCGACGCGAGAGATTCCATTTCACCTCTGGTAGCTGAAATCCTGCGTCATTCTGCGTGTTTGCCGCAAATTCTCCGGCTGAGGAGGCCTCAAGCCGCAGGTCCAATTCGCCCAGCACCACGCCCTCGAAGTGTTTGATCACTTCGGTAGGGCGCAGGCGGCGGGAGGCGGGCGAGAGCAGCTCGATCATGGAGGCTGCGAAGTAGAACGCGTCGATATCCACGCGAAATGCCCGCTCGATGCCGGGGCGCAGCACTTTGACGGCTACGTCCTCGCCCGTTGCGCGGATGCGGGCCTTGTGAACCTGCGCGATGGAAGCGGCGGCGATGGGTGGCGAGAAATCATCGAAAAGCGACTCGACTGGCTGACCCAGCTCGGATTGCACGGCGCGTTTGGCGGTCAGCATATCGAACGGCGGCAGCTTGTCCTGAAGGACGCGCATTTGCGTGGCCAGCTCATCGCCCACTAGATCGGGGCGGGTCGAGAGAATCTGCCCGAATTTGATGTATGCGGGGCCGAGGGCGGTAAGCGCACGCACGGCGGGCGGCGTGCCCGGATCGCCCTTCAGCCCAAGCCATTGAAACGGCCAGGCCAGGCATCTGAGCGCGATGCGCACCTGAGGTGGCGCGTCCATCGCGCCCAGGATCACGGCCATCGCGCCCGTGCGCTCCAAAGTGGCCCCGGTGCGGATGAGGCGAATGATATTGTGCGGTCCGCGCATGGTGTCAGAGCTTCCAACCGGAATGGAGGCACGCGATGCCAAGGCTCAGGTTGCGGTACTTGGCATTGCCGAAACCGGCAGTCTCGACCATCCGTAGGAATGTCTGCTGATCCGGGAAATTACGTATGGATTCAACGAGGTATTGGTAGCTCTCGCGGTCGCCCGCGATGGCCTGCCCCATGCGGGGGATGATGTTAAAGCTGTAGAGATCATAGGCCCATTGCATCAGGTTGTTGGGAATCTGGCTGAATTCCAGAACCATGAGGCGCCCGCCGGGTTTGAGCACGCGGTAGGCCTCATTCAGCGCCTCTTGCGGGCGGGTGACGTTTCTGATGCCGAAGCTGATTGTGTAGACGTCGAATGTGTTGTCGGCAAAAGGCAGCGCCATCGCGTCGCCTACGATCCAATCAAGGCTCTCGGCCATGCTGCCCGCCTCGGCGCGTTTGCGCCCCTCAATCAGCATCGGCTCGGTCAGGTCGAGCACGGTGGCATGTCCGGACCCTGCACGCTTGAGAAAGCGAAACGAGATATCGCCCGTGCCACCCGCCACATCGAGCAGTTTTTGCCCGGCACGGGGGGCCAGCCAATCCATCATCGCGTCTTTCCAAAGACGGTGGATGCCAAAGCTCATCGCGTCGTTCATGACGTCGTATTTGCTGGCCACGCTGCCAAAAACACCGCGCACCATGCCTGCCTTGTCGGCCTCGGGGACGGTTTCAAATCCGAAATGGGTGGTTTTGTCGTTCATTGCGCTTGCCGATCCTTATGCTGGGTCTTTTTATAGGGCGCTGGGGCGCAGACACAATGCGGCCCTTTGGATCAAGGAGCCCGCATGCCCGAATTACCCGAGGTCGAAACCGTCAGGCGGGGTCTTGCGCCCGTGATGGAGGGGGCCGTGATCGCGCGGGCGGAGGTGAACAGGCCTGACCTGCGTTGGCCCTTTCCGCCGGATATGGCCGCGCGTCTTACGGGTCAGCGGGTTTTGGCGTTGCGGCGGCGGTCGAAATACATCCTTGCCGACCTGGCATCGGGTGAGACGTTGCTGATCCATCTGGGCATGTCGGGACGGATGCTGATTTCGGGCGATCCTTTGGGACAGTTCATGCATACGCATCCTGCGCCGGAAAAGCATGATCATGTGGTGCTGCACATGGAAAACGGTGCGCGCATCACGTTCAACGATCCGCGCCGTTTCGGGGCGATGGATCTTTTTGCCACTGCGTCTGGCGAGGCGCATGCTCTGCTGGCCAAGCTGGGCCCTGAGCCTTTGGGCAACAGCTTTGATGAGAGGTATTTCGCGCGGGCCCTGTCGGGACGCAATACGCCGGTAAAATCAGCGCTTTTGGATCAGAGCATCGTTGCGGGGCTGGGCAATATCTATGTGTGTGAAGCGCTTTTTCGGGCGGGAATCTCTCCACGCCGCAAGGCTAAGAACGTGAGTGCCAAGCGCGCCACAGCCCTCGTGCCGATCATCCGCGACGTGCTTGGCGATGCGATCGAGGCCGGCGGATCGAGCCTGAGGGATTTCCGGCAGGCGGATGGCGAGTTGGGCTATTTTCAGCACAGCTTCGATGTCTACGGACGTGAGGGGGAGCCCTGCCGCCGGGAGGGGTGTGACGGGTCCGTGGCGCGGATCGTGCAATCGGGGCGGTCCAGCTTCTATTGCGCGCAATGCCAAAGATAGGTTGAACGCGGCTCCCTTAATGATATGTCAGGACGTCTGACAGCAACAAGCGAAAGCGATTTTCATGGCCTATGAGACGATCACCGTCGAAGTAGAAGACCACGTTGCCCTAATCACCCTGAACCGCCCCGATGCGCTGAATGCGCTGAACCAAGAGCTTCTGACCGAGCTTGTGGACGCGCTTCAGGATTCACAGGGCAATGACAAGGTGCGCTGCATCGTGCTGACCGGCTCCGACAAGGCATTTGCCGCTGGGGCGGATGTGAAGATGATGGCCGAGAAGAGCTTTGTTGATGCGTTCGCAGGTGATCTCTTTGGCCCTGAAGTGGATGCGATCATGCGAATTCGCAAGCCGATCATTGCGGCCGTTGCGGGCTACGCGCTGGGCGGCGGCTGTGAGTTGGCGATGATGTGCGATTTCATCATCGCGGCCGATACAGCGAAATTTGGCCAGCCCGAGGTAAACCTTGGTGTGATGGCCGGGCTGGGTGGCTCGCAACGCCTGACGCGCTTCATTGGCAAGTCCAAGTCGATGGATATGAACCTGACGGGCCGTTTCATGGATGCTGAGGAGGCCGAGCGTTCGGGCCTCGTGAGCCGCGTCGTGCCTGCCAAAAAGCTGCGCGAAGAGGCGCTGAGTGCGGCGGGCAAGATCGCCGAGAAGTCGATGATTTCGGTGATGGCGATCAAGGAGGCGGTGAACCGCTCTTACGAGACCACGCTGAGCGAGGGTCTTTTGTTCGAGCGGCGGGTGTTCCATTCGCTTTTCGCGACAGAGGATCAGAGCGAGGGCATGGCCGCGTTCATGGAGAAGCGCACACCGCAGTTCCGCGACAAGTGATCCGGCGCAGGGTGGCGGCGCTCTGAGAGATTGACCCTTGCAAATCTGGGCTCCGGCCTTTATGCGCCGCGTCAGACATGCGTGTGATGCCCGCTTTGGCAAGAGACTGCTTCGGCCCCTATGTGGCGCGAGGCACCTTTTCGGGGAGTGGTATTGCACAGCCGCAATTGAAACGAAAACCCGAAGGAAGACGACATGGCCAACACGCCCCAGTCCAAAAAACGCGCCCGCCAGAACGAGAAACGCTTTGCTGTAAACAAAGCGCGCCGTTCGCGGATTCGCACCCAACTGCGCAAAGTCGAAGAGGCCATCGCCTCGGGTGACAAAGAAGCCGCAACAGCCGCCCTGCGCGCGGCTCAGCCTGAGCTGATGCGCGGTGTGACCAAAGGTATTTTCCACAAGAACACTGCCGCGCGCAAAATGTCGCGTCTGTCGGCACGGGTCAAAGTTCTGGGTTGAGAGAATCGGCTAATCTATTGAGGAAAAAGGCGTCAATCATTTGGCGCCTTTTTTTGCGTTATAGGCCTAAAAATAACGCCGGAGATTCTTTTCAAGCAAAATCAGAGTCAAGGCCTAAGATCAGTTGATGAAACGCTGACCCTGTTGGTAACTTACCCAAGCGACTCGTTACCGCTTGGGGGACAGGAGGGTTTGGTGGTGCAGCAAAGCTATGCTTTGCGGTGTATCCTGCTCGTTTCGGACAGATAGTCCGACAATGTCCAACAAAACAAACACGACGAAGGTCATGATTGGTGCGTTTGCCAGACGTGCTGATATGCGCATGACCGCCGACGCCTAATATCCGGTATTTGCGACCGGAGCACTTCTGAACACAGTTCAGCGGATTGGTATGTGTTTGCGATGATTGGTGACGGTTGCTTTGGGGTTCGTTGGCCTGTGGTGGGCTGCGACATCGTTTGGGTACTGCAAGTTGCGGAACGGAATAGCATGACAAAAGAATACCGAGGCGAAGACGTTTGGGGCCAAGAGCAATGGGGGCAGGTAAAGCAAGACCTTCAGGCCAGCGTGGGAAGCAGCAACTTCACGACATGGATCGAACCACTTGATCTGAGCGGCGTGGCCGATGGTGTGGCCACGTTCGATGTCGCCACCACGTTCTTTGGCAATTACGTTTCGCAGAAATTCGGCGATCAAATTCTTTATCACTTGCGCAACGTCGATCCCGCCATCCGCCGTGTGCATTTCAAAGTGCCCGCCAACCCTGCACAGCCCGCCCCGCGGGCTCCTCGCCCCGCAAAGGCAGCCCCTGTGCGCGAGGCACAGATTCCAGCCGCCCCTCTGGACAAGCGATTCACCTTCGACAGTTTCGTCGTGGGCAAGCCTAATGAGCTGGCCCATGCCGCTGCAAAGCGCGTAGCCGAAGGTGGTCCCGTGACGTTCAATCCGCTCTTTCTTTATGGCGGCGTCGGGCTTGGTAAAACGCACCTGATGCACGCCATCGCATGGGAGCTTCAGGCGCGCCAGCCGGAGCTCAATGTACTTTACCTCTCGGCAGAGCAGTTCATGTATCGCTTCGTGCAGGCCCTGCGCGAGCGCAAGATGATGGACTTCAAGGAGATGTTTCGCTCGGTCGATGTTTTGATGGTGGATGATGTTCAATTCATCGCCGGAAAAGACAGCACACAAGAGGAATTCTTTCATACATTCAATGCGTTAGTGGATCAGCACAAGCAGATCATCATTTCCGCCGATCGTGCCCCGACCGAGATTGAAAACCTCGAAGAGCGTATCCGGAGCCGTCTGCAATGCGGATTGGTGGTCGATCTGCATCCCACCAATTACGAGCTGCGCCTTGGCATTTTGCAATCCAAGGTCGAATATTATCGCGGGCAATACCCTGATGTGAAGCTGACCGACGGGGTGCTGGAATTTCTTGCGCATCGGATCAGCAAAAATGTGCGGGTTCTCGAGGGTGCTTTGACGCGGCTTTTCGCGTTCGCCTCGCTGATCGGCAAGCAGATCACGCTTGAGCTGACGCAGGAGTGTCTCACGGATGTTTTGCGCGCCTCCGAGCGGCAGGTGACGGTGGAGGAAATCCAGAGGCAGGTGTCGGATCACTACAATATCCGGCTGAGCGATCTTGTCGGCCCCAAGCGAGTGCGGATTTTTGCGCGGCCCCGCCAAGTGGCGATGTTTCTCAGCAAGGAAATGACCTCACGCAGCCTGCCCGAGATCGGGCGGCGCTTTGGTGGGCGCGATCACACAACGGTCATGCACGGTGTGCGCCGGATTGACGAGTTGCGCCGCGAAGACGGGCAGATCGCCGAGGATCTGGATCTGCTGCGCCGAACGCTGGAAGCGTAGGCCAGCGGCCACAGGGCCTGTTTCACATCGCTGATGATGCATTAAGGGGTTGAGCGCGGGCCTGCGTTTGGTAACGTGCGCATCCCGGCCCTCTGCGCCGGAAAGATTTCAGGGAGCAAGGGCATGAAGCTGAGCATTGAACGCGGCGTATTGCTGAAGGCCGTGAGCCAGGCCCAATCTGTGGTCGAGCGGCGGAACACGATTCCTATCCTCGCCAACGTCCTGATCGAGGCGGAAGGGGACGGCGTCCATTTCCGCGCGACGGATTTGGATATTGAAGTGGTCGACAAGGCCCCGGCGCAGGTAGAGCGCGCAGGGGCCACGACCGTGTCCGCGGTCATGCTGCATGAAATCGTGCGAAAACTGCCCGATGGGGCGCTTGTGACGCTGACCGATGATGGGGCTGCCGGGCGGTTGACCGTCGAGGCGGGGCGTTCGCATTTCAACCTCGCGACATTGCCCAAGGAAGATTTTCCTGTGATGGCGAGCTCTGAATATGCCAGCAACTTCTCGGCCAAAGCGCCTGAGCTGCGGCGGTTGTTTGAAAAGTCCAAATTCGCGATTTCCACCGAGGAAACGCGCTATTACCTCAATGGCGTCTACATGCACGTGTCCGAGGCAGATGGTGGCAAGGTTCTGCGTTGCGTGGCGACAGACGGGCATCGCTTGGCGCGTATTGATGCGGACCTTCCTGAGGGTGCAGGCGACATGCCCGGCGTGATCGTGCCGCGCAAGACCGTGGGCGAGCTTCGCAAATTGCTGGACGATGATGATGCGATGATTGCCGTGTCGGTGAGCGAGACGAAGATCCGCTTTGCGACGCCTGAGATCACCCTGACCTCCAAGGTGATCGACGGAACTTTCCCCGACTACACACGCGTTATTCCGCAAGGCAACACTCGCAAGATGGAAGTGGACGCCGCTGAGTTCGCGCGCGCCGTGGACCGTGTGGCCACTGTCAGCTCCGAGCGGTCGCGTGCGGTGAAACTCTCGCTGGACGAGGACCGGCTGGTGCTGAGCGTGAACGCGCCCGACAGCGGTGCGGCCGAGGAAGAACTGGTCGTGGCTTACGGCGATGAGCGGCTGGAGATCGGGTTCAACGCGAAATACCTGCTGGAGATTGCAAGCCAGGTGGACCGCGAGAATGCGGTGTTTCTCTTCAACTCTGCGGGCGATCCTACGTTGATGCGCGAGGGTAATGATCAATCGGCGGTCTATGTGGTCATGCCGATGCGCGTGTGACGAACCTTTGATTTGAGTATTTTTGCAAAGAAGAAGGGCCGGGCATGACTGGCCTTTTTTTGTCTTCGTTGAGCCTGTCGCATTTCCGGTCGCATAAGTCTTTGTCGATGGAGGTGGATGAGCGGCCTGTGGCGATCCATGGGCCCAATGGCGCGGGCAAGACCAATCTCATTGAGGCTGTATCGTTGTTTTCTCCCGGGCGGGGCATGCGCCGGGCGGCGGCGGCGGATATGGTGCGCCGCCCGGAGGCCGTTGGGTGGAAGGTGACGGGGATTTTGCAGTCTCTGGGCCTGGTGCATGAGATCGAGATGTGGTCCGAGGAGGGGGCGTCCCGGCAGACGAAGATCGATGGCAAGGCGGCAGCGCAGATGGCGTTGGGTCGCGTCGCACGGGTGCTCTGGCTTGTGCCGTCGATGGACCGGCTCTGGATTGAGGGGGCGGAGGGGCGGCGGCGGTTTTTGGACCGGATGACGATGAGTTTTCTGCCCAGCCATGGCGAGGCGGTTCTGGCATTTGAGAAGGCGATGCGGGAGCGCAACCGGCTTCTGAAGGATCAGGTGCGCGACGGGCATTGGTATGTGGCGCTTGAGGCGCAGATGGCACGGTCGGGCGCGGAGATTGACGCGGGCCGACGCAGCGCGCTCGAGGCGCTGCATGCGGCCCAAGATGCGGCGGAGACGGCCTTTCCCGTGGCGGCGCTGGAGATTACCGCGACTGAGGGTGAGATGCCTGAAAGCGAGGGGGATTACCGTGATGCCCTGTCGGAAAGCCGGTTTCGCGATATGGCGGCGGGGCGGACACTGATCGGGCCGCACCGGGCGGATCTTTACGGCGTCTATGCGGCCAAGGGCGTGCCTGCCAAGGATTGCTCTACCGGTGAGCAAAAGGCGCTTTTGGTCTCGCTCATCCTTGCCAATGCGCGCGCTCTTCAGGCTGATTTTGGCGCGACGCCATTGCTCTTGCTGGATGAGGTGGCGGCGCATCTCGATGCCGGGCGGCGGGCGGCGCTTTATGATGAGATTTGCGGCTTGGGTGCGCAGGCCTGGATGACTGGCACGGGGCCCGAGCTTTTTGCCGAGCTGGGTGCGCGGGCGCAGCATGTGGAAGTGACCGAAGAGGCGGGGCTTTCGGCGATGCGCATGGGCTGAGGCCAGCCACAAAATATGGGGTCAGCGCGTGACATTCCCCCCTATAGACCGTATAAATCAGGCAAAATGACGAAGGATAATTCGCATGTCTGAGGCAGCCAACACGCCCGAAGAATACGGTGCTGATTCTATCAAGGTTCTCAAAGGCTTGGAGGCTGTTCGCAAGCGTCCGGGCATGTATATCGGGGACACGGATGATGGCAGCGGCCTGCACCACATGGTCTATGAGGTGGTCGATAACGGCATCGACGAGGCGCTGGCGGGTCATGCGGACCGGGTGATTGTGACGATCCACGGAGATTCGTCGGTTTCGGTGAGCGACAACGGGCGCGGTGTGCCTGTGGATCACCATGAGGAAGAGGGGGTTTCGGCTGCTGAAGTCATCATGACGCAGCTTCATGCAGGCGGTAAATTCGACAGCAATTCCTATAAGGTCTCGGGTGGTTTGCACGGGGTTGGCGTGTCGGTTGTGAACGCGCTGAGCGATTGGCTTGAGCTGCGCGTATGGCGCAACGGCAAGGAGCATGTCGCGCGGTTTGAGGGTGGCTATACGACCGAGCATCTGAAGATCGTGGGGGATGCGAATGGGCGCAAAGGCACCGAGGTGCGGTTTCTGGCCTCGCTCGATACGTTCTCCAACCTTGCCTACAGCTTCGAGACGCTGGAGAAGCGGCTGCGCGAGCTGGCGTTTCTCAATTCCGGTGTGCGCATCCTCTTGCGTGATGAGCGGCCCGAGGAGCCTCTGGAATCAGAGCTGCATTACGAGGGCGGCGTGCGGGAGTTTGTGAAATATCTCGACCGCAACAAATCCTCCATGCTGCCTGATCCGATTTTCATTACTGGTGAGAAGGACGATATCGGCGTTGAGGTCGCGATGTGGTGGAATGACAGCTACCACGAGACGGTGCTGCCATTTACCAACAACATCCCGCAACGCGATGGCGGCACGCATATGGCGGGCTTTCGCGGTGCGCTGACGCGGACGATCAACAATTACGCGCAAACTTCCGGGATCGCCAAGCGCGAGAAGATCAACTTCACTGGCGATGATGCGCGCGAAGGGCTGACCTGCGTGCTGTCGGTCAAAGTGCCCGATCCGAAGTTTTCCAGCCAGACCAAGGACAAGCTTGTGTCGTCCGAGGTGCGCCCGGCGGTTGAGGGCCTGGTGAACGAAAAGCTGGCCGAGTGGTTCGAGGAGAACCCGACGCAGGCCAAGATCATCGTGGGCAAGATCGTCGAGGCCGCCATGGCCCGCGAGGCCGCCCGCAAGGCACGCGAGCTGACTCGGCGCAAATCGGCGATGGATGTGAATTACCTCGCGGGAAAGCTCAAGGATTGCTCGGAAAAGGACCCGTCCAAGACGGAGCTTTTCATCGTGGAGGGCGACAGCGCCGGGGGCTCCGCTCAGACGGGCCGGGACCGCGGCACGCAGGCGATCCTGCCGCTCAAGGGCAAGATCCTCAATGTGGAGCGGGCGCGGTTTGACCGGATGCTCGGCTCTCAGGAGATCGGCAATCTGGTCATGGCGCTGGGCACAGGAATCGGGCGCGATGAGTTCAACATCGAAAAGCTGCGCTATCACAAGATCGTTCTGATGACGGATGCGGATGTGGATGGCGCGCATATTCGCACGCTTCTGCTTACGTTTTTCTATCGGCAGATGCCCGAGCTTATCGAAGGCGGGTATCTCTATATTGCGCAACCACCGCTCTTCAAAGTGATGCGCGGGCGCTCGGAGGTTTACCTCAAAGATCAGCCGAGCCTTGAGGATTACCTGATTGCGCAGGGCACGGAAGATGCGGTGTTGCGGCTTGAATCCGGTGAGGAGATTATCGGCGCAGACCTTGTGCGCGTCGTCGAGGCCGCGCGCCAGGCCAAGCGTATTCTCGAAGCGTTTCCAACGCATTACCCGCGTCACATCGTGGAGCAGGCGGCGATTGCCGAGGCCTTTGCCACGGGCAAGGTGGATGCCGATCTGCAAGGTGTGGCCAACGCAGTCGCCAAGCGGCTGGACCTCATCGCGGTCGAATATGAGCGCGGTTGGCAGGGCCGTCCGACGCAGGACAAGGGCATGCGCCTGACGCGGGTCGTGCGCGGTGTGGAAGAAGTGCGCACGCTCGATGGACCGGTTTTGCGTTCGGGCGATGCGCGGCGTTTGGGGCAGCTGACGACGGGCTTGCGCGACACATATAGCAACCCTGCCAAACTGGTCCGCAAAGACCGGACACAGGATATTTTCGGGCCTCTGGATTTGCTGGATGCGATCCTGAAGGAGGGCGAAAAGGGTCTGACCCTGCAACGCTACAAGGGTCTGGGCGAGATGAACCCAAGCCAGCTTTGGGAGACCACGCTGGACCCGGACGCACGCACGCTTTTGCAGGTGCAGGTGGATGATGTGGCCGAGGCGGATGATCTCTTTACCAAGCTGATGGGGGATGTGGTGGAGCCGCGGCGCGAATTTATCCAGAAGAACGCACTGAACGTGGAAAACCTCGACTTCTGAGGGGACTGGCCTCGCGTTAGCCTTTGCCCAATCACTGCTTAATCATTGCGTTGTTTGACCCCTCACAGGGCTGGGGTAAGCTTCCGAGGAACACATCAGGGTTCTGCGGAGGAGGTTCCATGTCAGTTGAGATCATTGATACGCTTGTTGTTGGCGGCGGTCAGGCTGGGCTGGCGATGAGTGAACATCTAAGCAGGCACGGGATCGACCATCTGGTTCTGGAGCGCCACCGCATCGCCGAACGCTGGCGCACAGAGCGTTGGGATTCGCTCGTGGCCAACGGCCCGGCGTGGCACGATCGGTTCCCAAGCATGGAGTTTTCTGATGTGGGCCCTGATGCTTTTCCGTCAAAGGAAAGTGTGACGTCGTATTTTGAGCAGTTTGCCGAGCAGATGAATGTCCCCATTCGCTGTGGGGTTGAGGTGCTGTCGGTCGAGAAAACCGCAGACGAGTCGGGGTTTTTTGTTGAAACCTCTAAAGGTTCGATCCACGCCCGCAGTGTGGTCGCCGCAACAGGCCCGTTTCAAAAGCCCTCCATTCCGCCGCTTGTGCCCGAGCAGGACGGGCTCACGCAGATGCACTCCACCGCGTATCGTAACCCTGAGCAATTGAGCCAGGGTGCGGTGCTGGTCGTGGGGGCCGGGTCCTCCGGCGCGCAGATTGCGGAGGAATTGGTGACAAGCGGGCGTGATGTCTATCTGTCTGTTGGGCGTCATGGGCGTCCCGCGCGCAGCTATCGTGGCAAGGATTTCGTCTGGTGGCACGGTGCTTTGGGCCGGTGGCAGCTGAAAGCCCCGCCCGCGGGCGCCGAGCATGTCACCATTGCCGTCAGCGGTGCGAATGGTGGGAATACGGTGGATTTCAGACGTTTTGCGGCCAACGGAATGTCACTGGTGGGGATCACGCAGAGCTTTGAGAACGGCGTGCTGCGCTTTGCCCCCGATCTGGCTGAGAATATTGCGAAAGGTGATGAAGACTATCTTTTGATGTTGGATGAGGCGGACGCGTATATTGCCTGCGAAGGCCTTGATTTCCCGGAAGAACCTGAGGCGCGCGAAATTGGGCCGAAGCCGGACTGCGTGAGAAATCCTATCCTTGAGCTTGATCTGGCCAAGGCCGGGATCACCACGATCATCTGGGCCACGGGGTTTGAGCAGAATTTTGACTGGCTGAAGGTGGATGCCTTCGATGCCCAGGGAAAACCGAACCATGAGAAGGGCGTCTCGTCGGAACCGGGTGTCTATTTCCTTGGCCTGCCGTGGCTGTCGATGCGCGGTTCCTCGTTTATCTGGGGGGTCTGGCTTGATGCAGAATATCTGGGTGCGCATATCGCGACGGCGCGCAGGCTGGATGTTGCTGTGTGATGACCTCACCTGACCTGCTGCGCGACCTGATCGCATATCCGACAGTCAGCGTTCATCCGAATCTCGCCCTGATCACCTATTGTGCCGACCTTTTGCGCGGGGCGGGGGGGGAGGTCACTCTGATCAAGGATGCATCGGGCAAGAAGGCAAATCTCTATGTCACGATCGGGCCGTTGGATCGCCCGGGTGTCTTGCTGTCCGGCCATACGGATGTCGTGCCGGTCACGGGGCAAAACTGGACCGTCCCGCCGTTTGAGATGACGCAAACTGACGGCAAGCTCTTTGGGCGCGGCACTGCGGATATGAAGGGCTTTGTGGCCTGCGCGCTGGGGGCTGCGGTGCGGGCGGGTCAGATGGATCTGGTGACGCCGCTGCATATCGCGCTGTCCTATGATGAGGAGATCGGCTGTGTCGGCGTGCGCTCCTTGATCGATATGTTGGCGGCGGCACCGTTCCGTCCGCAGTTCTGCATTGTGGGCGAGCCTACATCGATGAAAGTGGCCACGGGCCACAAGGGCAAGACGGCGGCACGCGTCACTGCGACCGGGGTTGCGGGACATTCTGCGCTGGCGCCCGAGGCGCTCAACGCGATCCACATGGCCTGCGACATGATCGGCGTCATCCGGGATATTCAGGCCGAGTTTGCGGCGGACGGTGCCCGAGACAGCGCCTATGATATCCCCTACACGACCCTGCATGTCGGGCAGATCGAAGGCGGGATTGCGCTCAATATCGTGCCTGACAAGGCGGTGTTCGCGTTCGAGATACGCAACCTAGCTGAGGATGACCCGCAGGCGACACTCGCGCGCATCGACGCGCAGCGGGACCGATATCTGGGCCAGCTTCGCAAGAGGTTCCCGGACGCAGATATCGTGATTGAAATCACGAACAGCTATCCGCCTCTTGGCACCGATCCTGACAGCGACGTGGTGCAGTTCGTGCAATCATTGCCCGAGACGCATGCCATGATCAAAGTGGCCTTTGGCACCGAGGGCGGGCTTTTTTCATCGCGATTGGGTTTGCCCACAGTCGTTTGTGGGCCGGGCTCGATGGAGCAGGGGCACAAGCCGGATGAATTCATCAGCCTCGCGCAACTCACCGCTTGCGATGCAATGCTCGATGGATTGCTGAAACGTCTGGCGGCGGGGCTCTGAGCGCGGCTCAGGTTTGCAGCACGCCCTCGGCGCCGATCCGGTCGCGCACGTGATCGAAAAAGGCGGCGACGATACCGGATTTCTGGCTGGTTTGTTTGGTGGCCAGCCCCAGAGTCACTGGTTTCATGTCCTCGCGAATGGGCAGGATCGCCAAGCCTAAACCATCTGGTGCAAGCGTGTTTTTTACGCCGATATTCACCAAACTATAGCCAAAGCCGTTGGCGACCAGACTGCGCACGACCGAGAGGTCCTTGGTGCGTTCTGTGATGTTGGGACGGATCTTGACCGACTGAAACGTCGCCATGAAATACTCCCGGCTGAGGGGCAGATCGAGCAGGACCATCGGCTCGGCCTCGAGCGCCTTTAGCGAGACATCCCTTTGACCCGCCATCGGGTGATTCAGGGGCAGCATCACATGCGGCGCCAGCGAGATGAGTTTTTCGAAGTGGACATCCATCGGCACCTCCATGTCATAGGTGATCGCCACATCGATTTCCGCGCGTCCCAGCATGCGCAAAAGCTCCACCTGATCACCCATGTGCAGGCTTACATCCGCATCCGGGTAGGCCTGCTCAAACGAGCGTCGGAACTGCGCGCTGACCAGCGGAGCGATGGTTGTGAGCGCGCCCATTGATATGGGGCCGCGCGGGCGCTCGGTGATGTCCTTGGCCAGATCGTTGAGCGCTGCGGCGTCGCCCAAGATGCGTTTGGCCTCGTTGAACACGCGTCTGCCACCGGGGGTGAGCGACAGGCCCTGCGCGTGGTGGCGCACGAAAAGCTGAATGCCGAAATGCCCTTCGAGCTGATTGATCGCGGTGGAGATGGACGGTGACGAGACGTTCAGGCGCTGTGACGCCAGGGAAATGGTGCCTGCGTCGCCCACTGCGACGAGGTATTCCAGCTGTCTGAAGGTGAACCGCAACGCCATTTCTATCCATTGCGCGCCTTTGGCCGCAAATCAAGCGCCCTGCGCGAAAAGGGCCTTGGGCGTCTGGGCAGAGATTGCGTTATGGGCGCTTTGCATCCTGCCGGGCCAGCCAAACGAGAAAGTCCCGCACCGTGCCCTCATAGTCCTCACCCGCCAGGGCCCCGCCCGTGGCATGCACCGATCCCAGCGCCACCTGCATCGCCTCCAGCTTTTCGCGGTCCTCGCGGTTCACGTCCTCCCAGAGCGCAATGCGCTGATCAATCGTGTCCCCGTCCAGCGCGTCACCAAAGACCGACATGGTCCAGTGGACCTCGATAGATGTGGGCGTGAGCGGACGGATATTGAGCGACACCAAAAGGGACGCGGCAACGCTGGCCACTTGGCAGGGGAAGGCGGCGAAAAGGGTGGAGCGGTGCTTGGACTCCTTGTCCAGTCCCGGTGCGCCTTCGCCGCGGGCCGGGATGTTATCGGGGTAGTTCGCGTAATAGCTGGTGAAGCCCACGCCGCTGGGTCCTTTGCGGCTGAGGCCCGTGGGAGTGTAGCCGTGCAGGGTTTGCGGATGCACGACGGAGAGGTGGTAGCCTTCCATGAAATTCTCGACGAGGGCTTTCCAATTGCACTGCCACACTTCGCCGGCGGAATGGACAATCCTGTAATCCTCGGGCTGGTAGCGCGCGATCAAGTCGCCCAGACCGCTCAGTTCCGCATCGATATCTGGGGCCGTGTCGGCAAGACATACGTAGATGAAGCCGAACCGCTCGGTGCAATGGAAGGTGCCCAGTTTGCAGGTCTTGGGATCAAACCCTGCGTTTTTCATCCGCGGCGCGCGCAACAGCGCGCCATCGGTCCCATAAGCCCATGCGTGATAGCGGCAGACGAACCGATTGGCGTTTCCGTGACCCTCCGCCAAGGGCATGCCGCGATGACGACAGACGTTGGAGAAGGCCTTGATTTCGCGACCATCGCGCACCACCAGCAGGGGCTCTCCAAGCAAATTCAGGGTCAGGTAATCACCTGTTTCGGTCAGCTCATCCACCCGCCCGACGCAATGCCATCCATCCCGCAAAAGCGTGTCGCACTCATGCTGAAAGAGGCTTGGATCGACATAGGATTGACCCGGCAGGGACCAAGGCGCATCCGCTGGTGCCGCCGCACATTGCGCCAGAATACCGCGCAGATCGCTGAGTTTCGTAGTGATTGAAGCCGGATTATTCATCCCCGGGCACTCCATATGATGGCGCGACGCTTGGATCGAGCGCACGTTGAACGTAGGCCTCCAATTGTGGTTTGTAGACCTCCCAAGCGGCGGCCACGGCCTCAATGGGGCAACCTGCGGTCCAGTCGCACCGCAGATCCGCCACGGGCCAGCTGACCTTGTCGCAGATCTGCATCCCCGCCGAATGCACTGGCCCCGCCTCACCCCCTGCGCCAAGGCCAGCCCGCATTGCGGCGATCAGGCGGTCGCCCAGATGGCCTTTGCTGCGCTCAAACCCCTCCACAATCGCCTGTGGCACGTCTGGATTGGCCAGAAGGTTACCCGCCGAGATCACGTCGAGACCCGCCGCATCGGTCCAGATGCCCAGAGATTTTGCACCCGAATGGATGGCCGTTTTGCCGCTGGCATCGATTGCCAGAACCTGGCGGTAATCGATGAACTGCGCCTCCTCCTGCACGGCGGTCACGGCCTCGGGCGCGCTTTTACCCGCCTGCATGAGGTCCAGCGCCAAGGGGCCCAGACGCGGGTCGGTGATGTTCTGGCTGGCCACTGCACCCACGCCCGAGCGGGTATAGGCGCAGCGCGCGGCCACGGCGGGCGACGACGACGAGATGGCGATGCCGAACATGCCTGTCTCGGCGCAGCGGGCGACCAGCGAGAATGTCATTCCGGGATCACCGCCGTGCCATCAATCTCGACGAGCCATTCAGGCCGGGCGAGGGCCTGTACCACAAGACCCGTCGAGACAGGGTGCACGTCTTTGATGTATTCGCCCATGGTGCGGTAGACGGCCTCGCGGTGCCGCACATCGGTGATGTAGACCACGACCTTGACCAGATGCGCCATCTCGCCGCCCGCTGCTTCGATCAATTGCTTGATATTCTGCATCACCTTATGGGTCTGCTCCACCGGATCGTGGCTGTCGATATTCTTGGCATCGTCGAGATTTTGCGGGCATTGCCCGCGCAGCCAGACAATACGCCCGCCGCGGGTCACGACGGCCTGACACAGATCGTTGTCGAGGTTTTGTTCGGGGTAGGTGTCTTTGGTGTTGAACTTGCGGATGCGTGTATGGGCCAATTGTCTAATCCTGTCAGTCGGCGCTTTGAACCCGCGCGTTGATGTAGTGGGCGAAATCATAGTTGGGTCGCTCAAGATGTGAGAGGTGGCCGGGTGCTGCAGCAGCCGAGCAGAGGCCGCGATACACTTTTTCAGTGCAGCCTTTGTCTTCGACATTCACGTCATCCAACAGCGCCTTCAGTTGCTCGAAATTTGCCTTCGCGTCTGGGTCGCCTGCGTAATCATCCGACATGCCGCCGCCAAACCCGATCCGCACTTGCCCCACGCCGTTTGGATGCAGCGTCAGATACCAGAAATAACCGGGCGTGAGTGTGATCAGAAGGCTCGGGTAGATCGCCAAAAGATAGGTCGTTCGGCGACGATCCCCTTCCATGCGGGTGTTGCTGGGATGTGCCATGGCGATTCGCAACGAATCGTCCTTGAGGATCGTGTGGTAGTTGAACGCGTCCTCACCGGGTGGGCAAATCATCTCCTCCAGTTTGGACAGACCACCAATGGTGCCTGCGTGACAGACCGGCAGATGGTAGCTTTCCATGAAATTCTCGGCCAAGACCTTCCAGTTTGTGTCCCAGATATGGGTCTCGAAGAAGGTCTCCGAGTAGGCGGACATGTCATAGTCGCCGACCAGATCCTCGACCTTGGAAAGCTGGCCGGACACTTTGGGCGCGTCCGGGTTCAGCGAGACGAACACCCAGCCCAGCCACTCCTCACAGCGAATGTCGGGCAGCTTGTAGTCCGATTTGCAGAAGCCCTCGTTCTGGGTCATCGCAGGCGCACCGCGCAGGGTGCCATCGAGATTGTAGGTCCATGCGTGATAGGGGCAGACGATGCTGCGCGTGTTGCCGCGCCCCTCCAGCAGGGTGGACATGCGGTGCCGACAGACATTTGACATGGCTTTGAGCGCGCCATGCGCGTCGCGCAACACGATGATCGGCTCGCCCGCCAGCTCCAGCGTCACATAGTCACCGCAGGACGCCATCGCCGAGGCGCGGCCGACACAGAACCAGTCCTTGGCGAAAATCTTGCTCAGCTCACGCTCCAGAAAATCCTCGGACGTATAGACAGATGGCGGCATCGCGCGTGCCTGCTCAAAGGGAAGAGATACATTGGCCTTCAGCTCATCCACCGCCATGTTCATGCAGGTCACTCCTTGTTTTACGCCTGACAGGCACCTGTCCATGCTCGGCTATGATCTTTGCAATGCAAGATCACTCAAGGGTTTGGAAAAGCCGGGCAGGCCACATTCGGATCAGAGTGCGGGCAAATCTGAGCCGGGTAAAGGATGCTCTGCGAAATGCCTGCTTTGACACAGCCTAATCAACATCAAAGTCTTGTCGCGGTGGTCTGAGGTCTTGAGGCTATCTTAGCCTTGAAAACACCATCCACGCCTGATGGTGGCGCGTGCAGGGAATTGACATTTATATGGAAAAAGTGGTGAGCCCTGTTGGGTTCGAACCAACGACCTACTGATTAAAAGTCTCTCGGTTGCATGTAGCTCAAAGCTTCTGGATGCTTCTGGATACTGAAAATAACCAATAAAATATGGCTATATTTCTCTTCCAAGATTCTGATGTTTGCGTATAATATCTGATGATGTGAAAGCTATGTGAAAGCCAGAACCATGCAAAAGGTCAAACTTACGAAACGCTCAGTGGATGCGTTCGAGCCGCAGGATACAACATATACCCTCCGTGATGCTGAGCTGGGCGGGTTCAGCCTGAGGGTCTATTCCAATGGCCGTCGCGCGTTTTTTTATCGGTATCGCGTTGGCGGTGGGCGTGGCGCGCCAATCCGTGAACCTAAAATTGGGGACTTTGGTCCGTTGACCGTGGATCAGGCTCGAGGAATTGCAAAGGATTGGGCTGCCGAGGTGCGTCGTGGCGGTGACCCCATGGCCAACCGGCAAGCCGAGCGCGAAGCGCCGCGTATGTCTGCACTCTTCGATCGATATCTGGCGGAGCACGCAGCTAAGCGCAAGAAAGCTTCAAGCCTGCGGAACGATGTGCGCATGATTGAGAAGTGTTTGCGCCCACATTTTGGGTCCGTTCGTGTGAAAGACGTGACCCGACAGAAAGTCCGAGCATACCATGCCAGCTTGGAAAAAACACCATATGAGGCAAACCGGCAGCTGGCGCTTCTGTCCAAGGTTTTCACGTTTGTTGCTGATGACCTCGAGTGGATTGATCGCGGTGACCACCCAGTCAAAGGCGTGCAGCGTTTCAAAGAGACTAAGCGGCGCAGGTACCTATCGCAGGCTGAGATTGCGAGGCTGGGCGAAGCGCTCGGCAAGGCCGAAGCCGGTGAGCTAGAGCGTGCGGTATCCTCCTACGCGGTGGCAATGCTGCGACTGTTAATGCTTACTGGGGCGCGACATGGTGAAATCCTCACGCTTCGATGGGATGAGGTGAATTTCGATCGGGGCTGTTTGGAGTTGAATGACTCGAAAACAGGGGCCAAGGAAGTGTTCCTTTCCCCCGCTGCGAGACAGTTGCTCGCAGATTTACCGCGAGAGGCTGACAATCCGCATGTGATCGTTGGCAAGAAGCCCGGGTCTCACATGGTGAACGTGAAGGACAGCTGGGCTGTGATCCGCAAGGCGGCGGATCTTGATGACGTCCGCATCCATGATCTGCGTCACACGTTCGCAAGCCTCGGTGCGAGGGCGGGGATGTCCCTTCCGCTTATTGGGGCGCTTCTGGGGCATCGGTCCCCACAAACCACGGCGCGGTACGCTCATTTGGCGGATGATCCGCTGCTGGATGCTGCAAAGACGATTGGTGCTGGCCTACTTGAAATGTTTGGGAGCGCAAGGAATGGCTAAGAGTATAAAGCGCATAGCTGTTACGGGAGAAGTCGGGTCAAACTACTGGCATGTCGATGATGTGCCGTGGGAGGATATTGAAGGGCGGACCGGTCATCAGTTTTCTGAGTCCGACCGAGAGGAAATTCGCGCGATAGCGAGTCAGGCCTTGGCGCAATATGACGTTGCTTTTGGCGCTCCAAGCGCAAGTGAAGTTGAGGCGCTACGCAACGAAATTATTCAACATTCCAAAGACATTGTCGCGATTACGAGGAGATATCGGACACCGGAAGGCCTGCCTGTAACGAAGAACGGTGGGCTTGAAAACAGTAGGAACGAAAATGTGTTTCTCGGGCTGGCGTTGAGTTCTGACGACCATTCTTTCAGCCTGACGGACCAACTGATCGACGCTGCGGCTGCTTGCGAGGACTTGGTAA
>ERZ887849.626-NODE-626-length-37215-cov-11.432185_pt1 | contig 37215 bp, 32 predicted proteins | sample MGYA00521267_ERZ887849 | MGnify/ENA primary metagenome ERZ887849 (study PRJEB32303, sample SAMEA104408601) | aquatic metagenome | biome: Brackish water; feature: Pelagic; material: water | place: Baltic Sea | collected 2014-06-06T16:11:00 | depth 2,863 m ... | reverse complement strand
TGTGACATGGGTATTGTCTCTTTGAGCTACCCCACATGAAGGCAGGACTGTGGATGATGAAAGTTCCGTGAGTGCGTATTTAAAGCGCACCTACAGCGTCCGCGAATTGAAGCAAAATCATTTCGACGAGCGCTCGCTATCACTCGGTAAGTGTATTCGTTTCTGCTAGACTTCACGCACAAAAACAACAACCAAATCCAGCTGGGACTACAAACAATGCTCGAATCTGTTATGGCGGTTATGCAAGACGACTGGGTCATGGTCGCACTACCCTTCTTCTTACTCGCACTGCTTATCGAGTGGCTTTGGGCGCGCAAACAACTTCAGCCCATTTATGAAAAGTCTGACTTTGCGACATCCATGGGTATCATGGTGCTTACCGTATTCGTGGATATAGTCCCAAAAATACTTGGTATCTCGCTGATGTTTATCTGCTACGAGGCCTCTCCATTCAAAGACATCGTCACGCGCACCCTTCCCTTTTGGGTATTACTATTTTTCCTCGATGACTTTACCTATTACTGGTTCCATAGAGGCAATCATGAAGTCCGCTTCATGTGGGCGGGGCATATATCGCATCACAACTCGCAGTATTACAACTTAGGCACAGCGCTGCGGCAGGGAGTGGGCGAGCGAGTGATTAAGTACTTCGCGTGGTGCCCATTGGCATTGCTTGGGTTCGATCCGGTGATGATCGTGACCATGCTGTCACTCAGTCTCATTTACCAATATTGGATACACACTACCGCCATTGACCGTATGCCCCGCTGGTATGAGTTTTTACTCAATACACCGTCCCATCATCGCGTTCACCATGCCTCAAATATCCGCTACCTTGATCGCAACCACGGCGCGACTCTCATTATTTGGGATCGCTTGTTTGGAACCTTCAGTGACGAGTCAACGACCGAGCCAGTGAGCTATGGCCTTACAGCGAATATAGACAATCCCACGGTGCTGCGGAGTGCCTTTAACGAATACAGCAATATGGCTCGGGACTTCAGTCGTGCCACCCAGTGGCGCGACAAGCTTCGCTACATTTTTCTGGCACCCGGCTGGTCCCACGATGGACCCGATAAGCGGTCAAACACCCTCCGACGCGAGGCGTGATCAACGAGATAGCGGCTGGCAGGGCTAATTTGGTAAGACTAATGCAACAAGGCTAACTTTGAAGAGCTGGGCGCCAGAAATCCTTTACTTGTTACGAACAAGTGACATAATCTGACTATCACAATAATAAATCACCATGTCAGAGGCGGGCTAATCCATGAGCAGAATCAGTCACGTGCCAAAAGAGTTTTGGCCTGAAAATATATCTCAATTCGTTCAAGCAGACACAGCGACAGACATTGAACTAGGCATCACGCGGATGCTAGTCCACTCGCCCGGAGCGGCGCTGGGAGCACTTCAATTCGGGGCTGGCGTCGTAATGAATAGAACGTTGCCAGAACGCATGATAGAGCTTATGCGCCTGAGAATAGCGTTCCACAATCAGTGTAAAAGCTGTATGGCAATACGCTACCAGTCTGCTGTGGATGATGTCCCTGAAGATCTTGTTTGCAGCCTTGAGCGCCCGAAATCTGAGCAAAATCTGTCAGCCGAAGAATCTCTTGCTCTCGAATTGGGTGAGCGCTTTGCCTGCAACCACTTGAGTATCGACGAGGTTTTTTTCACAACGCTCAAAGCCACGTTCACAGAAGCAGAAATTATGGAGCTTCTTCTGCACTGCGCACTCTACGTCGGCATGGGGCGGCTCGCGGCAGTCCTGGATATGACAGAAGAATTACCCACCGGTTTCGCCAAGCCCTTCGGAGAATCGGTGAAACCCTCCGATGACCAACCAATTACCGTTCGCTAATAAAGGGATCCATTCGTAATGAAAACAGTATTTTTTATCTTTGTACTGGCGGGACGGATGTTGATCGTGACCGCGCTCGGCTGGGCTTCGCTTGCACATGCAGGAGACGCAACTACTTGGGCGTGGCCAGGGGGTGATCTCGGCGGAGGACACTACAGTGAGGCTGATCAGATAACACCCGCCAATGTGAAGAATCTCAAAGTAGCGTGGACTCATCGCTCGGGAGATTTTCGCTCGGGAGATAATTTCAGAGAGGGCATAAGCGGCGAGGTGCCTCTGCAGTCCTCATGGCAGGCGACCCCGATACTCATAGGCGATAACCTGATTATCTGCACGCCCTTCAACAGGATTATTGCTGTCGATTCCCAGTCCGGGGAAGAGCGTTGGTCTTATACGCCCGATGGCAATATCGAAGACTACCCGATGCCCCGCTGCCGCGGTGTTACGCAGTGGGTCAATACAGACGTGGCCCGCGATGCGTCGTGCCATCACGTTGTTATTGCGCCAGTCTACGATGCGCGAGTAATTGGTCTTGACGCGACACGAGGTACCCGCTGCTCCTTTGGCGCCCACGCCGACATCAATCTAAGCAGCGGCCTCGGTGATTACGCCCCGAGCGATTACATGCTAAATACGCCTCCCGCTATTGCGGGCGATTTACTCGTCACAGGGGGCTCGGTGGTCGATAATCTGTCCACCAATGTCCCCAGCGGGGTTGTCCGTGCCTATAACCTCAAGAGCGGAGAGCTGGCTTGGGACTGGGAACCGCTCTTAGAAGAAGAGAAACCGCATGCAGAAGCCGCAACAGTTTCAAATGAGCACAGCAGTGACGCAACAAAAGCTGACTATCGGCGGGGAACCACCAACGTCTGGTCTTATATATCGGTGGATCTCGCGCTGAATAGAGTCTACGTGCCGACGGGTAATACCTCCCCTGATTATTATGGTGGTCACAGGAACGGATCAGACTATTACTCAAGCTCAGTGGTCGCCCTCGACCTCGATACTGGAGAAGTGATTTGGCACTTCCAAACCGTTCACCACGATATTTGGGATTTTGATGCGCCTTCCCAACCCACGCTTTTTGAATATCAAGATGGTCCTAACCGCGTTCTCGGATTGGCACAAACAACCAAACAGGGCTACGTCTTTTTGTTAAACCGAGAGACAGGTGAACCGCTTTTCCCCGTTGTTGAGACACCGGTGCCGCAATCCGCCGTGCTGGGAGACTACACCGCAGCCACTCAGCCCGTGCCGTCAAAGCCACGCTCTTTGTTTGAATTGCCAGGCGTAACAGAGAAGGTTTGGGGGTTAACATTTTGGGATGAAGCCGCCTGTGCCGACACTCTGGCAAATCTGCGCTACGAAGGACCCTTCACTCCCCCAAGTGAGCAAGGGTCTCTGCACATGCCAAGTGCTTTTGGCGGCCAAAACTGGGGCGGCCCCGCTATTGACCCAGATCGCGCAACGCTGGTCGTAAATACCCAGCACCTGGGTACGGTTGTGCAATTGATTCCGCGGGATCAGTGCGAAGATGGCAGCTTCCCGGACCCAGTTGCCCACGGCTTATTTCTTGACGAGCCATCAAAAGGCACACCCTATTGCGACCGACGTTGGCTCGGCTTTGTTTCGCCCCTTGGCGCACCTTGTACGCCACCACCATGGGGTACCTTGGCAGGCATTGATATTGTGTCCGGGGATGTGAAGTGGCAGGTGCCCCTAGGCACGTCGCGAGATATGGCACCCTTCCCATTTTGGTTTATCGATGGCGCACCCAATATTGGTGGCCCTACCGTCACTCGATCTGGCCTTACCTTTATCGCTGCAACCACGGATTATTTCTTGCGTGCGTTCGCTACGGACACTGGTGAAGAACTTTGGAAGGGCCGACTGCCCACATCAGCCCACGGCTTACCCGTCACCTATGAAACCAATGACGGCGATCAATACGTTGTTATCGCTGCAGGGGGACACGCCGCCTTGGGGACCCCTCCCGGCGATTACCTAATAGCCTACACACTCGATAAATAAGGACTTTTAAGCCCATGGTCACCGAAGGTATTCGAACGACTCCCGAGGGAGATTTACTGGCCGACATCCATGCGATGGATTGGCTGGATGTTGGCGGCGGAACCAAATTTAAGGTTCTGCGGCTATGTGAACACACCGGACAGTGGGCGCTTTATGTCAATATGGCGCCGGGAGCCCGCTTCCAAGCCCACCGCCACGAGGGCACGGGTCAATTTTTTGTGACCAAGGGCGAATTAATTTACGACGCAGGTACGGCGGGACCCGGGACCTATGGCTTCGAACCGATCTTTGCTGTGCACGTCGATGCTCACTGTAAGGTTGAGACCGAGATGCTATTTCTTGGCGAAGGCGCCGTGACCTACTTTGATCAGGACGGTAATGTCGACTACGTCTTCAATGTCCAAATGCTAAAGGCAGCAATGAGTGGCGGGCAACAGCTGGACATAGGACAGTCATAAGCCTTCCACTTGGCATTTCGCCTATTTAGAATTTATTGTCGAGCTGTGAGCGTAACGTAGAGCTCATCGAGATTACGCCCAAAAAAGCTAGGTTGGTAGGTGGGCAAGGGAGTATCGGCGGTGAGTGCGAAGCTCTGATAGCGCCCAAAAAGCTGACTAAATGCGCTGATCATTTCTTGCCGCGCAAGTGCCGCACCGACACACACGTGTCGACCAATCCCAAAGGCAAGATGACTGCCGGGTTTTTTGCGCTGAAAGTCAAGGCGTTCCGCATGGTCGTATCGGGCTTCATCGCGATTGGCCGAGCCAAAGCGAATATTAAGTAAATCGCCCTTTGCAAAGCCAACCTCACCAATATTCGCAGCATGGGCGCACTCTCTAAACATGCCCTGCACGGGCGACTCAAGGCGGAGCATTTCTTCTATCGCAACCGGCACTAACGCAGGATTTTGGGCAAGAGCTTCCATTGCTGCAGGGTCTTCAAGCAGCAATTTTATCCCTGAGCCTATCGCAGCTGTAGTGGTCTCATTCCCAGACGCCAGTAAGTCGATAGTGATTAATGTCATCAGCTCCTGCATATCAAATGACTCACCGGATGTATCGCGGTAGGCCAATGCCTCGCTAATAAAATCATCCCGAGGATGCTTTCTCCGCTCCGCGATCATCTCAGCAAAATAGTGCTGCATCTCGACCACTAACCGCGCGCACTCTATTCTTCGCTCGCGCGAAGCCATCATACTGAAGGGCTCAACGATCGCATCGGACCAGACTTTAAACTGAGCAATATCGGTCGCAGGCACACCCAGGAGATTGGCAATCACGACCATAGGAAACGGATGCGCAAACTCATGAATAAAGGCGATGTCCGTTCTCGTGTCGAAACTATCGAATAATTCAGTAGCCACCTGATCAATCATCGGGGTCGCATGCCTAACCCGCTTGGCGGTAAACAGCGTTTCCAAAAAGCCGCGCACTTTTCGGTGTCGCGGCAGGTCAGTCGTCGAGCAAGAAGAGAGGGGTAGCCAGCCTTCATTTTGATAAATATCGATAATGTCCTGGTCAACACTCCCGCCGTCGGCCAGCGCCATAGGACTGACGCCGCTAAGAAAACGATCCGGCTGGCGAAGCACCTCTCTAGCATGTTGATCGGAAACGACTATATGAAATCCGGAAGCAGGCATTTCATAGACGGGGCAGCGATTGCGTAGCTCTCGGTACACCTCGTAAGGCTGCTGTTGAACATGCGCATCCATTAAATTGGGGAACTCATCAATAGCCATTGATCACCATTCTTTCAAGGCACAAAAACCTACTCAGCTCCCTCAATGACGGCGGCCAGTGACTGAAGAAACTCGGCCGCTTGAGCACCATTCACCACCCGGTGATCACTTCCTAGGGTGACTGTTACCTGCTCCTCGGGGACGAACGTTTGAGTTTGCGCATCCCAAGAAGGCTGAACGCTTAAGCGTCCCACCGACAACACCATGACTTGCGGTGGTGTGACCATTGCAGTGAAGTCATCAACGCCATACATACCCAAGTTGCTAATCGCTATAGCGGCGGGCTGAACGTCGCTTGCTACCGATCGACCGGCGCGGGCTCGAGCGACAAGCGACGCTAAACCTTCCGCCATCTCGACGATACTGAGTTGATCTATATTTGTCAGAACAGGAGCGGCCACGGCACCATCATCGCGGGCGACAGCTACAGCCACATTCAGCGCACCCACTGGTTTCAAGGCATCCATCTCAAATTGAGCATTCAATGTTGGATGCTTATCCAGCGCGCGAGCAACCGCGTTAACGAGCAGTGCAGTCAAAACACCCGACCCATTGGACAATTGCTCTTTCATTTGTGCCAAAGCGCGCCCCACGCGTAACTGCCTGCGGACGTGATAAATAGGCACTGTTGACTGTGCTTCGCTCAAGGCAGAGGCAACTTTCTTCTGCGAGGCGTTCAAAGCATGGCGCTCACCATGACTGGTGTCACTGTGCGCACCTTGCTCGATAGCGCGGTCAACATCTTCTTTTAAAATTCGCCCATTTGGCCCCGAAGCCGTGACAACCTCTGGGCTGATACCGGCTTTGCTTAACTTACGGAGTAAGGCGGGACTAATCTTCACCTCATTAGAAGAGGATGGCTGCGCGGCGGCACCCTCCCCACTGTCACTATGAGCATCGATACTAGTGGACTCTTGGGACGACGTACTTGTTGTCTGCGCACTTATGAACTGGTCAAGATCCGATGGCGAATAGTCGGCAAGTGCAATCACACCGATCAGAGTGCCAACTGCCAACTCCTCACCTTCAGGTACTAGAATACGCACAAGCGTGCCCGACTCCCTCGCCTCAAAGCTGTTAACAATTTTATCGGTCTCGATATCGACCAGTTCATCCCCTGCAGCGACGATGGCACCCTCAGCGCAGCGCCACTCCACAATACGCCCGTGGGTCATTTCGATGCCCCATTTAGGAATAGTCACCGCTTCAAATTGCTTACTCACTCGCCAACTCCTCAGCTGGGCGCTCACTGGGCGCAAATACTAACAGTGCGTTACCTGGCATCCGGCTGCCAAAAAGATAACCTGAATTAACCAGCAAATGTCCATTCGACAAAACGGGACCATCCGACTCGATAGATCCACCGCGCGCTATATCGCCGTTTACCGCGGGAAATGTGTCGAAGGTATTGAACTCCCACAGCACTTTGCCATCATTACTATCGTAGGCGCGCAACAGACCGTCAAAACCTCCGGCAAATACCAACTCGCTGGTGCTCGTTGGGGCTGCAGACATACCTGGGTCACACGCGGGCTTTGCCTCGTCGCGACAAGTGTCTTCGGCCCGCGTGTACCAATCGGTAACACCTGTCAAAGGATTCAGCGCATGCATACCTGGGAAAGGTTCCCCCTTGGCGAGACCGAGAAAGTCGGTGTCCGCTATCGGCGCAAATAACTTGTCGCCGTTGGTCGCCATACCCCAGTGCACGCCTCCGGCGAACCCGCCACGACCTAATTTCCGATGCCAAACCACGTCACCCTGTTTATCCAAGTCAAGGCCGTAAACATCCCCACTTTTCTGGCCAACGAGTAGCAGCTCGCTATCATCGGTTTGCCATAAGATGGTCGCTGCACCAATGTCTAGGTCAGGCCCATTTTCTTCCGGACAATTACCACCGCCACCTATAAAGCAGGCCATATTCCAGGCATCGCCCGCCAGCAACTGCTTGCGCCACATCAATTTCCCATCGGATAAACGCATCGCGATAACTGCATCGCTGCTCGTTGATGCCGGTGAGGTGTAGGCCTCTCCAGTGCCCACGTACAGCAAACCACGCTTTGTATCAATTGAGGGAGTATTCCAAACCGGCGCACCCGACGGCCCAAGTCGCTTGGCACCGTGAACATTGGGCTCGCCGGTATCGGCAGGTTGCTCAGGAATAACAAAAGAATTCCACAGCAGCTTACCGGTACTCACGTCCAACGCGGCAACACTGCCCCTAAAGGTACAACATGTATATCCGGGATCTGCGGCTGTCGCCCACTCCGAAGAGGACAGCGGGACGTATATTCTCTGCCCAGACACTTTTACCGATCCCGTGATAGTAGCATCTGGATGGGTCGAGATATCGGTTAACCAAACCCGCTGTCCGGTGCGCGCATTGACACCATGTACGCGTGCATCAAAGTCGCCAAAAACCAATAAAGGGGCATCATTTTCGACGTCATCAATAATGCTTGGACCATTACGTACCTCAGCACCCGCCTGATACACCCAGTGCGCACAGCCTGATTCAAGATCTAGTGCGTACACCGCACCGTCCTGTGAACCAACAAAGACTGAACCTGAATGTACCAACGGCTGCGATCGTGCTCGAGTGGCTCCTGGGTAGGCAAATGCCCATTTTAAAGTGAGCGACTCCAACTCTGCTTTACCTATCGCGTCAGCAGAAGCGCTAACGTATCGATGGTTGTACTGATTGCCACCCCAGCCTGTCCACTCGCTACCTACCGCCGATACAGCATTCGTTACGGATTCATCGCACATGAGTACGGCCGCTGGCGACGAGGTTGAAGACCCACTAAGGAATGCTGCCACCGCTGTACGCTGCACAGTAGACAAGTGCGCCGCCTGCCGTTGCATAGCGCCTTCATTCATAACTGCCAACAATGACTCCGGCGACATCATATTAAACGTAATGAAATGCGGCGCGCGCGGGACTGACCCGTTATGACAGCCCGCACAGTGCTCTGCAAACAGCGACGCGCCATCGGTGGCTTGCGCGCCCGCCCCAGTTGTAACAGCGCTTTGAACCAACGCACTAGGTACAGCCGTTGAAAGCGCCAGGAAAACCGTTAATAAACCTGTTCTCACAGTGTCTCCCTCTCCAAAGTGCCCACCTACACCCAGGGGGCTTTAATTATTTAACCTAACCGCTATGGGCCGAGCATTTAATAGTCGAGCGTTGCCTTGATCGCAGTCACTATGTTGTCAACACTGGGAACGTAATGGGCTTCAAGACACGGCGTTGCTGGCACTGGGGTATGCGGTGCAGTGACTTTCTTGATCGGTGCATCGAGGTAATCGAACCCGCGCTCGGCCGCAATGCTCGCAATCTCCGATGCCATGCTACAGATCGGATTCGCTTCGTCGACCACAACCAAACGACCCGTTTTAGCCACGCTTGTAAGTATGGCGCCCTCATCAAGCGGGGATATGGTCCGCGGGTCTATCACTTCAACGCTTATGCCCTCACTAGCCAGTTGCTTGGCCGCCTGTTCAGCGAAAATCACCATACGTGAGATTGCGACAACCGTAATGTCAGTTCCTTCAACTACCGTCCGAGCTTGTCCAAAAGGAATCAAAAACTCCCCCTCGGGGACATCGCACTCGTCCATATAGAGTGCTTTGTGCTCACAGAACACAACTGGGTCATCTTGCCTAATAGCCTCAGCTAGCAAACCCTTAGCATCCGCTGCATTAGAGGGCACCACCACCTTAATTCCTGGGATGGCCGCAAGAAGCGGATAAAGAATTTGTGAGTGCTGTGGACCTGTCCCTGTGCCAGCGCCGATCATGGTTCTGATCACCACAGGTGTGCGCGCTTGCCCACCAAACATGTACCGAAATTTAGCAATTTGGTTTAACAGTTGATCCAAACAAACACCCAAAAAATCAACAAACATGAGCTCTGCTACAGGACGTAGACCCGTCAACGCAGCACCACCCGCAGCACCAATAATTGCCGACTCAGTGATCGGCGTATCGATAACACGCTCCACACCATACTTCTCTGGCAGCCCCGCGGTAATGCCATAAACCCCACCCTGGTCACTGGCAACGTCTTCGCCCAGAATAACCACACGCTCATCGCGCGCCATTTCTTCATCAAGCGTCAGGTTAATGGCTTCTCGAATAGACATTCGCATCAGCGCAGCTCCCCTTCGTAATTAATATAAACATCGGTATACAGCTTATCGGGCGTTGGATCGTCAGCAGCAAGCGCTTGCTCGACCGCATGATCCAAATCGGCTTGAATTTGTGCGTCAATTGTATTGATTAGCTCCTCATCGAGAACACTCGCTCGTGGATCAGCTAAGAACCGAGGGATTGGATCGCCTTCTATGCGCTGTCGCTTCATCTCCTCATTATCGCGGTAAGCCTGGGCGTCACCCTCAAAATGACCGTAATAACGCGCTGAGACGGCTTCAATTGCCGTAGGGCCGCCACCATCACGACCACGCTCAATGGCCTCTCGACAGGCGGCATGCACGGCGAAGAAGTCTGATCCATCGACCACTACCGAAGGCATACCAAATGAACCCGCTCGAGCGGCAATCTGGCCCTCAGGTTTTGGATTACGTGTGAATTCAGCGTAAAAATTGTTTTCGTACATAAAGATCATCGGTAACTTGAGAACCACCGCAAGATTTAGCGCCTCCGCAACCGTACCTTGATCAGACGCGCCATCGCCAATAAAGGCCATCGACACACCACGATTCTTCAGCGTTTTTGCGGTGAGTGCCGCACCTGCGGCAATGGGAGGGCCACCGCCAACAATGGCATTGGCACCGAGCATGCCCTTGGACATATCGGCTATGTGCATTGAGCCGCCTTTGCCGTTACAGAATCCGTCTTGCTTGCATGCAAGCTCCAACATCATGCCATCTAAGTCACAACCCTTAGCAATACAGTGCCCATGCCCGCGATGCGTGCTGGCTATGTAGTCACCATTGTTCATGTCTAGGCAGGCGCCAACCGCGATCGCCTCTTGATTACGATAAATATGAATAAAGCCGGGAAGCTTGCCCTGTTGGTATTCAGATCGCATGCGCTCTTCAAACTCGCGAATACTTTTCATAAGGCGATAAGCCTTAACCAACTCCTCCTTGGTGTATTCCATAAAAGATCCCTAATTGAAATTTTACAGTTAAAAAAGGCCCCGATAGGGGCCTTTAACAGGCTTGAACAACTTAGAAGCTATAACCTACCTGAATACCGTACTCGCGGGGTGGTCCATGACGAGTAAAGTTCCAAAGCGTCGCCACTGGGTTAGCGGCCACTCGATAGATCTCGTTTGTCAGGTTCTTCCCGTATACCGATATTTCAAGGCCGTTATCGGCACCGTTATACGTTATGAATCCATTAACAAGCGTACGCTCTTCCATTTGCGTAAACGCCTTCTGCACGATTATCGGGTTACCTTGTGCGTCAGCGCCCTGGAAGTTAGCTGGGAAAGGACTGGTTTCAGCATCATCTTGGTAGTGCATATTCAGGTTATAGGTGATGCTGGCACCACTTGCGAGATCCTGGAAATAGGTTGCCGCAACGCCGTAGGTCAGCTCAGGCGAGAAAGGAACTCGCAAGCCCGACAGGTCAGGGTTTATGGCGTCGCCCGCGGGCAAACCTAAATCAGCCGGGTTGATACCAGGTGTGTAGCTATCGTAGGTGTGATCGAGGTAACCGAGGTTAGCGTCAATTCGGAAACTATCAGACACGGCCCACTGCATTTCAGCTTCAAAGCCCTGGGCAGTAGATTGTCCTTCGTTAACCGAGACGGTCTCTTGGAAGGTGTTACCTGCCGCATCCTGAATAGTCACCACTGTATCGCGCTGAAGGTTGTCGTACTTTGTATGGAATGCTGCCAAGTTGAGACGCAATGTGCCGTCTAACAGGTCAGACTTCAGACCAATTTCAAAGTTTTCATTCTCCTCACTGTCATAGGGTGAGCATGAGAACTCAGAGCCACAGGTCTCAGAGAATCCACCCGCCACAAATCCAGTTGCGAAGCTGGCATAGACCATCACGTCATCGTTGATCTTATAGTCAGCAACAAGCCGATAGGTCACAGCATCCCAGGTTTCTGAATTTTTCTGGACATTACCAAAGGCTGACTCAGGCAAAGGGTTAACAAACGGCCCCGCGTACTGATCGAGGGAAATAATATTGCTGACAGGATTCGCAGCGGTACCTAAGTTGTAACGCTCAAAGTCCTTCTTATCTTCGGTGTAACGAGCACCAGCAGATAGCGTCAGCTTATCGTTGACGTCGAAGGATCCGTCGGCGTAAACCGCCCAGGTAGTACGATCCTGCGTCGTCTCTTGAACTTCATACCGATCGTCATAAAAATTGGTAGCGGCGAGCGGTCCGAAGAAGCCGAGATTGCCAAACACAATGAAGTCTACATCGTCGCGATAAAGTGCGGTTCCGCCGACCCAGTTGAATGGACCGTCATATTGACTGGCCACTCTAAATTCCTGCTGGAACTGCTCACGCTTACTGTTTCGGCTCGCGTCGTAGAGTGACGTGTAAGCCTCACCAGTGTAGGTGCTCGCAAGAATTTCATCCTGGTCTCGCATGCCAGTAATAGACTTAATTTCATAGTCGCCAATAGTGAAGACTTGGTTCAGGTAGACGCCGTTTGCATCAACCTTGTGACCACCTTTCAAGTCGATTACCGCAGTTTGGGTATACGACTGTCCTGTGTTGAAGGGGTCGGTGATGCCCACATCCGCGATGCCTGGGAAACCAATAATGGGCCATACGTAGCCTTCATTATTGGGCGTTTCATTCGCCGTCGCTACCGTCGCAGACTGGTCATCGAGGTACTCAAACATTAGGTCCGCGGAATACCAATCAGTTGGCTCCCAGCGAAATTTCAGCTTGCCGGCCAGTACGTCTTTGCCGCCGAGATTCGTGCCATCGCCTGTTGTGGGGTATGTGCTCTTGATCTCAGCCGTGCTGGGGTTGCCTGGCGTTGCGAACAGACCGTCACTACAAACGAAGCAGGTAAATGTACCGCCCATTGGCTTCGTGTTTGAGTAGTAGCCGTCTGAGTAATCACGGATCACTGACAAGCGCGCTGCTAACGTATCCGTTAATGGCACATTTAACGCGAATTTGAATTTGCTTAGGTCACTGTCATTGCTGTCATAGCGACCAAAGTTAACTTCCACATTACCACTGACTTCACCACCAACGTCAGGCTTAATGGTGGTGAACGCAATGGCGCCCGCCGTCGTGTTTTTACCGAACAGCGTTCCCTGAGGGCCGCGGAAGATTTCCACTTGCTCGATATCAAAGACTTCCACGAATTGCGATTGCACGTGGTTAAACGCGAAGTCATCCACGCTAATGCCCACCGAGGGATCTTTAGTCACCAGAATGGAAATAAAGCCCGTTCCGCGCATGCCGCCGGCAATAGCGTTAAAACCATTTTGAGGTGTCAGAGTGACGTTTGGCGCAAATTGTGCGAGCTCAGTGACTGAGTTCTGAAAAGTCTTGTTGAGCTGAGCAGCAGTAATGGTACTCACAGCGATGGGAAGATCTTGCTGGCCGATATCGCGCTTTGTACCGGTAACGATAATTTCTTCTAGTGCTGCTGAACTCCGCGTCTGATCCTGAGCCATCGTGCCCATCGACGCACATAACGTTGCGACTGCGGCTGGCAAAGCAAGCAGCTTAAAGGATGAGGATTTACCTCTACCGAAGGTTAATGACATCTTATGTACTCCCTACATTTTTTTTATGGGATAAATTGCAAGATTTTCGTGAGTGGATCACTTCTCGCTTAGCGCTTACAACTTGCTTGCGCACAGCAAGGATATTAACTATAAACTCGGAGCTAGTGCAACCACAATTAATTGTTTTCTCACGACGCACACCAGACCTATGACTCGCGATAACGTGGGCTCATCAAAAGAGGGTTCACCATGGACTACGCATTGAAAATTGCCCAACTGCGATCACGCTTAACTCAGGCGGGCTCAGCGGGTGCAATGCTAACAACAACAGACAATATCCTTTACGCGACCGGTTTCAGCTCGGTCATGGACGGTTGGCACTTAATAGAGCCGATCGCTGCAGTCTTTGTGCCCACCAACGCTGAGGAGCCAGTGATCCTCTTTATGCCTGAGGCGAGTCTAGTGTCGCTTATCACCTCGGAGCGAGGTGGCCATCCTGTTTTTTACGAACGGATACGCACCTACGACATGCTGAATTTTTGCGAGACTGCTCGCGGCCACGACGCGCACCTTGACCTTCCGGATGATCTGACCGCCGAGCTTTCATCTATTACTCAACTCATTGAGGGTCAATGCGCCGAGAACATTATGCTCGCGCTAAAGCATTGCCTTGAAGAACGCGGTTTTACCGATCAAGTCATCATGTTCGATGATCTGCGGGTGGCCACCAGACTTGCCGAAAGTAATGGGCAGCGCTGGCAAGATGCCCTTGACGTCATGCTAGCCACGCGCGCCGTAAAAACGCCGGCGGAGATTGCCCTCCTGAAAGAGAGCGGCGTAGTCGCCGACAAAATCATCGCTCATACCGTGAGCCAGCTTGGCGTCGGCAAATCATGGAGCAATGTCGAAAAATCAGTGGCGAAGTTTATGATCGATGAAGGCGTTGATCCATTACCTGGCAGCCCAATGCTGTTTGGTGGCGCCTATGATCTCGTCTTTCGCTCTGACTTATTCCGCACCCCTTACGATCGACCATTCGAAGGCGGAGAAATAGCGATCATGGAAACCCAGGGTCGGTATCGCGGTTTCTGGATTGACATCAACCGCACCGCATATATCGGCACCCCGCCGCAGGCCTATCGCGATCAGCACGCATGCGTGAAAGCAATCTACACAACACTCGTGGAGCGATTAAAACCCGGCGCCAACACGGCGCAGATTTGTCGAATAGACAATATTCCGGAAACCAAACGGTTAGGTGCGCCGGACAAGTTATTGGTCGTCGCGCACTCCGTGGGGCACGTACCGCTGGAAAGCCCCGTCGCCTATCCGGGGACCGGTTGGCATGCGGCTCGCGATGGTTTCGACGTTAAACCCGGAATGGCAATCAGTATCGACTGCTTGTACTTTGGGAGTGAGCTGGGTCCCTCACATATGGAAAATGTTTTCATCGTAACCGAGACGGGTAGTTACAGCTTGTATCAAACCCCGCTCGATCTTATTGAAGTGACATGATGGTGTCGGGCGCATTAAAGCGCTATTGGGCGGTGTAACCCCCGTCCACTAACATCTCAGAGCCCGTCATAAAGCGTGATAAGTCAGACGCTAAAAATACAATCGAATCTGCGATCTCATCGCCGCTTGCCATATTGCCAATCGGATGAGCGGCTCTTATTGCTTCTCGCGCTTCCTCGGGGCTTGGAGCGAAGCCTGCTTCTCCTAGCTCTTTTAGGCACTGGGCAGCAAAGGCGGTATCGACCGTTCCGGGGTGGATTGAATTGACTCGCACTCGCTTGTCTAAACTGCCAAATTCAACAGCAGCAGCCTTAGTAAACATGCGCACCGCGCCCTTAGTCGCGCAATAAGCACTCTGAAAAGCGACGCCAATATTGCCGCAGATTGACGACATATTAATAATGGAACTGTAAACCTTTGTTCGTTCACCCGCCGCATGCAAATCATCAAGAAAACATTGTGTGCCCAGAAACATACCGGTGCTATTGATCCTGAATAAGCGCTCCCAATCAGCCAGGGTCGTATCGGCAACACTCTTAATCACGTCAACGCCTGCATTGTTAACAAGCACAGATAAATCACCATAGGTGTCTTTGACCACATCGCGAGCGGCGAGCCATGATGCGGGGTCGCCCACGTCAAGAACACAGCCGGTAGCTTGTCCACCCTTACTGCGAATATCGTCGACCACAGCGTCTATCGCTGCGCGATCAATATCTGTGACAACGACTGATGCGCCATGACTCGCCAACGCCCGTGCAGTAGCAGAGCCAATACCACCGGCACCACCCGTTACAAGGGCGATTCGCGAAGTTCCATCTTTAAATTCCAGTAATGCCGTCATCAATACGTTTCCTCTCAGTCGATCAATTGAAATCCAACGAGTAGCCCGCACGCGGGAGGTGAACACGCGCTTCCGAGCCATTATCTTGCGTCACCGCTAGTAAAATTAAGCGCTCGGAAATTGCCTCTAAACGCCCCAACACGGTTCCTCGATCCGCGCCTTCAGCTTTCACAGCAACAGGTTTTCCAACCCAATCTGCGAACGATTCGACGGAAGTGAGATCTAAACATGGCGGCGCATCTTGATTCTCCTCGAGCATCTGCCATGCATAGTCGTAGCTCTTCTCAGCTCGATCGCCAAACCCTATGTCATCTAACGCTGAGTACCAACTTTGGAGCTTCGCCATTGCCGCCAGAGCGCCGGAAGTTTCAGGGAGTCCAGCGAGCACAAACCAGAGAATGCCCCAGCAATGCACGTCCGCAAGACTCACATCACTCCCATGTATAAAGGGCCCATTTATAAAGGGGCCATGGCTCGCCAAATGGTCATTCAATTCACTGGCTAACATCGCAATTCGATTGGCGTATAAAGGCAGTTCTTCCGCAAGCTGATCAAAATCGAGGTGCGGGAAAACAGCTTTTCTGTCCGCCAAGAAATGATCATCCCAGCTTGATGAATATTTCCCAACGGCGGCGCGAAGTACAGGGTCAAAAAGCGCATCGGCCCAATGTCCGATTGCAGCATCGATAAATCTCGACTGCTTCCCCATAAGTAAAGGCGCGTCTTGGTAGAGACCGTCCAATGCCTCGGCAATGGCGAGGTTGTCGACGAAAATATCAGCGCCCAACTGGAGGACTGGCGTCCCTCGATAGCCGCCGGTAAGGCGCTCAATATCAGGCTTAGGTGCCGTCATGGGCATTTCGATCGACACCCATGCGAGTTTTTTGATGCCTAGCATTTTTTGTGCTTTGCGGGAAAACGGCGATGCATCGTAGTGATGGAGTATCGGAATCATTAATTAATCTCTTCTTCTGTCGATGAGGCTTTAAGGGATGCTGCGGTTTGATTAAGCAGCACACCGTACTTATTGGGAGCAATCAATTGGATGGGATAACGCTCGACCGCATGAATCGCGGCGGGTCTTGCAGCCATCGCATCAGCCCAGCGCTGCACTGATGGAAAATTAATGAGTGACTGACCTTGCCAGTCGTGATGGCGTACCCATGGCCAGAGACCAATGTCGACGATGGAATAGGTATCACAGACCCACTCTCTGCCTGCGAGCTGCTCCTCCAAAATGCCATAGAGTCGGTTCATCTCGTCGGAATAACGGCGTACGGCATAAGGCACGTGCTCCGGAGCAAAACACCGAAAGTGATGTGCTTGGCCCGCCATTGGCCCAAAAGCCGCCGCGTGCCAATAAAGCCAGGACTTGATCTGCCAATGATGCTGAACCGTCTGTCCCATCAGTTGGTCATGTGTCGTCGCTAAGTACTCAAGAATGGCGGCTGACTCGAACAAGGTCAGGTCACCGGCGGTTAATACAGGCACTTTCCGGTTTGGATTTAAGGCCGCGAATGCCGGCGCCAGCTGCTGGCCTTCCGCCAGATCAACGACGACGGTCTGGTAGCGAAGATTTAATTCTTCCAAAGCAATAATGACTTTTAAAGAATTCGGGGAGGGATAGAGATACACCGTGTATTCAGGATTATCCATCGTCGGCGACCCCTAGAAACCGACAGCCGCGATCACTGCGACGCCGTAGGATTTGCGTAGTACCAAATGGGCGACGAGTAGGCCCGATCTTGGAGCTGCTCTGGCGCGTCGTCCGGGCGCTTCACTTCAAAAAATAACGCGTCTTTAGACGTCCAGCGAGGCCTTGGCACTTCAATCACTCGAGCGTAATAGACGGCATCTTGAATAGCGTTGAAATCCTCATCTCGCCACACGGCCGACAAACTGGGAGCGCCGTCCTCTTCGTTCGGACCTGCTAGCTGAACGTCGTATACGCGCTCTTTGCGCTCACCTCGATCATTAACCCAGCCTTTGACGACCTGCAAAGCGTGCAGGTTTGGCCCGTCTGGCTCTTTCATTGCCATCAGCATGAAACTGGGGGAGCCATCAGCATCGTTATTGGGCGCCATCACCGACCCCATAGGCACGCCTTTTTGATAACCAACAGTCGACAGCGGCACGCTCTGCAAATCGGAAGGCGAAAACTGCCAGCCGCCAAAAAATCTCAGGCTAATTCGTGATCCTGTGGTGGCATAGACTTCCCGTCGACGAAGCGCATCAAAGATCGCTTCTCGCGTATTCTCTTCTGCCCAAACAGCGGTTAAACCAGAAGCACTCAGCCGCCAATTTTCATTCAGTACATCGGCCATCCGCGTGAACATGCGTTCTGCCGAAGGCTCGCTGCTGCGAAACTTGCCGAAGAAATTATCCTCAGCAACAGCACTGAATCCAGTGTGCGAATCCGAAGAACCGATTAATCCAAACTCATAGGGGTTTTGATGCAACTGCTCTCGATAAAGCAACCCTGCTTGGAGTACTGGCCTTGCGTATTCTTGCGCAAACATCCACGGTGCTTTTGGCTGAGTTAAATTAATGTTGCCCTCATCCCACCGCTCGAAGTCCGCATAACGGTCTTGGGGTGATACATAGGGATGCGTTTCGGAGTCACCTTTTACCTGCGTAACCTCGAGCAGTGGCTCCCACCGCTTGCGTTTCGCTGCGTAATCGCTATCGAAGGCTTCACCGTTGTGCCGAATGGGCGAAAACAGCCTTCCATTGCTGACATTTGAATTATGAGGAATAGCAAGCACCTCACCACTCGAATACGCTTGATAGCGCTCAAGCGCAGCCCACAGCATTTCGGGGTCGCTACTGTCCTGAGATGAAAACGGCTGCAATTGGTCGGCAAAACCAACGCCCTCTCGATATATAACCACCCGATGCAAGTTGTCGCCCGCTATCGTCGACGTCCATTCATAACCAGGCAGTGTGGTAAATCGATGAGGTTGATTGTATCGATCGGCGGTAGCGACGGCATCATCCCACGCCCCCTTCACCACTGCAGGTGGCGCCATATTTTCTGGAGAGGGATTTTGAAAAGCGTTGGCAAAGGCCATGGTCAGCTCACCCATACGGCCCGCGCGCAAAAGCGCTGTCCATTCTTTACCAAGCTCCCAATCCGCAAGCCGCGGATCCTCAGCATCGAGCAACGCATAAATCGACAGGTACTCCGCGTGATCGGTTATTGCTAGAAAATCGAGAGGATAACGGGCCCTCACTGGCATGCCGTTACCTGCCGACACTGTTTCACCGCGCGCAAAGCGATAGGCTGTATCAGGGCTAGTCCGCGCACCCATTGTATACGCGTCGGCAGACAATGCCGTATGGAGGTGAAGATCACCCCAATACAATTGCGTCCGATGCTCCGAGACATTGGGCGAGTATGAATCGCTTGCAATAGATGGATTCATGACAAAGCAAGCGCCCAAAAACACCAGGGAAATTCGAGTCATTGCTAGGCGCTTGAGTGGATGAGACCGGCGCATTCTACTTATCCTCATGTGCTCGACGCTTAAATGCCAACAAGACATTTCCGGCCATGTGGTTATAAATTCCGTAACCTGAGGTTACGAACATCATATCGCCATCAAATACAGGACCAGCTGCACCACTGAACGAGCCACCTGACCCTTTCGCGCCACCAACACCGGCGTAATCCTTAAGGGAGTTGTACTCCCATACGACCTCTCCACTGTCCTGCGCATAGGCTCTCAGCCGCCCATCCATTGCTCCGCCCACCACGCCACCAACAATGGCAGATGCTGCCGCAGAGAGGCCGGGATCACAAAATTCACGGCCATCGCAGACGTTATCGGTTTCAGTAAACCAGAGGGTCTCGCCCGTGCGCACGTCGACGGCAAACATTCCCGGATAGGCCCGCCCCGGCCATCGAGGCCCACCATAGAAATCCGATATCGGCACATATAAAACATCGCCATCGACACTCATGCCGAAGTGGACACCGCCCTGTATACCACCACGACCTAATTTGTTATGCCAAACCTGCTCTCCATTATCGGGATTGATACCGAACACAGCGCCGGATTTTTGCCCTGCGATTAATATGTCACTGCCATCAGACGCGGTGGCCAGCAGTGTCGCAGCACCAAAATCGTAATCAGGTCCATCCTCTGCAGGACAGTTCAAACGACCTTCCGTTTCGCAAGACATATTCCATGCATCACCAGATGTGGCCTGCAATGCCCAAATGATCGCGCCATCATCGAGGCTTAAGGCTAAAATCGCGTCGCTGGTACTGCCAGCCGGAGATGAATAACTCTCGCCAGTACCGACATAGAGCCGATTCCGCTTTGGATCAATGACCGGCGTACCCCAAACTGGCGCACCAGAAGGTGCTAATTGATTGGCGCCCATGGCATTTTTGCCAACGACCACTGGATCTTCATCAATCGTATACCCCGTCCATAGTTTGTTACCCGAAGCAGCATCGTAAGTCGCCACGCCCCCACGGAAAGTGCAGCACTCGTAGTCCGGATCAGCTGCAGCAACAACCTCCAAAGACGAGAAGGCAACGTACAGTCGCCCCTCATGCAATGCGGGTGCGGCAGTAATCGTTAGGCTTGGGTGGGGATCGGGGCGATCTCGCCACGCGAGCTCACCGGTACGTGCATCGACCGCATAAACATTACCTACAAGATCGCCAAAAAACACCAGTGGAGTATCGACGTCGGTATCAGACCAATCGGAAACAACAATGGCGGTACGAACTTCGGCGACAGTAGTGAACGTCCAGCGAACACAGCCCGTTGATCGATCGATTGCCATCACATCACCTGTCTGGCTGCCGATAAACAAGCTGTCACCTGCTACGGTCGGCTGCGAGCGGACTCTCGATGCGTCAGGGAATGCGAAAGCCCAAGCCAATTCGAGCGCAGGCATGTCGCTTAATGTAATATCCGTTAGTTGCTCGCCGAAGTACCGGTTATTGCCAAGATTAATGCCCCAACCGCTCACCTTAGGAGGCAGAGACAAATCAATGTTTTTTTGATCACACATGGGTGCTGAGGCAGTAGCAGTGTCAGTGATCTCTTTGCCTGTCATGTATTCGGCAACCAGCAAACGCTGGGGCTGAGAGAGCGCTGCAGCTTGACTCTGCATGATGCCCTCATTCATTGCACGCAGAACTGATGTCGGGGAGAACGTCGCCATCATCGACAAGGGTGGCGCCTTTGAAATCCTGCCATTGTGGCACGCAGCACAATTTGCTTCGTAAAGCGCTTCACCTGACATCGACTCTTGGGCGTTCGCTTGCGGTATAAAAAAACACAGCAACGCCAACCAGCGGTGACTAAATTTCATAAGTTCTTCCCTCTTTACTTTTTGTTATGGGCTAACTCATAGTCAAAGGTCGCCGCGGGTTATCGATTAAAACCGCCCGCCCTACTAACGGCGCCACTCTTCCCTTTCTCTCGTCATTCGCGCAGATTGAGGCGGCGCTCAAGCTCAACGTGAAAATGACGCAGCCTCTGTTCTTGTTCTCCCCAAAGCTGGCCGTCAAATGCCTTGCTCCGCATGCCTTCCTGCACAGAAGGCAAAAACGCGGCATCCTGACTCAGCACCAACCCCAAGCCCGGATCTTCATCTATTAAATAGCTTTCGGTCTCGGGGCGTGTATTGCCGGTAAAATCAGTGCCTTCAGGTAACCCCATCCATGCTGGAGGGCAGTAGTTTGGATCTTCAACCGGAAACATTAACGTCATGGTGTCGTACCAAAACCTTCCCGGATCAGTATCGTGAGGTATAAACCGCATCAGAAAAACAGCTTCAGGATGACAGCCAATTTGCACGTTCGGGAAAATACCTGTCGCCCAGCTATCGGAAAGCTGACCGTCCGTGAAGCGCTCGTACTCGAGCCCTAAACGATCTGAACGTTCGCGTTTACCTTTCTGAATAGCTTTGCGTACATCGACCGCCGTCCCCTCAAATGCACTTGGATCAACGCCGGCTTCGGCTAGCATCATTTGCAAACCTTCGTTGACGGTCTGCTGGTCATGATGACGCGGACTGGGCTGACCAAGGGGCACAATCATTCGGCTGGCGCCCTTGGGATAAAGGTCATACTGAACGTGAAGATCGGCCATAACACCGCGAGTCTCGGGGTGTACTGCGTGCAAGTGATAACTCTCATAGAAGGCTTCTACGCCAACCTTCCAGTTAGAACCCCATTCGCTGCGGACGTGCCGAACGACCTTCATTTGATCGATACGGTAATTCTCAAGATAACCCTCTGGCAATCCAATCTCGTCTTTTAACGACGGCGCATGCTCATCCATATTGATAAAGATGAGTCCTGCCAGCACCTCAACCCTCGCCTGTTTCAATCCGGGGCGATGACAAACAACCTCTGGCTGGAAAGTATTCTCATCAGTAATAGATCGAAGATCGCCATTATTACTAAAGCTCCAGCTGTGAAACGGGCAGATGAAAACTTTGCGGTTGCCATGCTCCTCAGTTAACAAGCGCGCGCCACGATGCGGGCAGACATTGTAAAACGCGCGAATGCCTTCCTGAGTATGACTAATAATGAAAGACTCATGGCGTATCTTGAACAAGAAGTAATCGCCAATATTCGGCAAATCTGCCTGCACACCAGCGATGAGCCACGTTTTGCTCCAGAGATTTTCCCACTCGAGCTCGGCGTAATCTTTAGAGAAATAGCCTTCTTTACTGTGCACTTCAACGCCGTTGTTAACATCCGGCTGCTTTTTCTCTAGGCTTCCGGCCGGCGCATCGGGATCGATTATTGCTACTGGGATCACACTACTATTCATCTCGACTACCCTCTCAAAAAGTATTACACCGGTCTAAAAACCGGCATATCGATCTCATCCGACCAAGCCTCAAATGCCACCGACACCTCGATTCCGACAGTCATAGTATCAATATCAACATCGATAACTTGAGACATCATTCTAGGACCCTCTGCCAAATCGATGAGGGCTAAAACATAAGGCGCATCGTAAGCTTGCGACACTGCGCGGCGCACAATAGTAAAACTGGCGACGGATCCGCGGCCACTTGCCGGCGTCCAATGCAGCGTCGATGCGCCACAGTGGGAACACACTACGCGCGGATAAAACTGCGGCTTGTCGCAGGTTTGGCAGCTTTGCAAAAGCAACTGTCCTTCGCGACAGCCATCAAAATAGGGACGTGCTAGTGGACTGGGGTCTGGTAAAACCTTCTGCATAACTAGACTCCCCGTCCAAGAATAACTGTGGCGTGACTCGACATAATTCCGCCCTGCGCATGTAACAGAATATGCTGCGGATCCTGCTGCTGTCTCGGACCCGCCAATCCTCGAAATTGGGCAATCGCTTCGGTAAGACCAAACATAGCCCCGGGGTTTCCAGGATGACAGTGCGACAGCATGCCACCGTGAGTATTCACCGGTAAGCTGCCGCCCGGACGCGTTGCACCCGACTGCAAAAATGCACCACCCTCACCTTTATCGCAAAACCCTAGATCTTCAAGCTGTATTAAAAGCGCTGGTGAAAAACAGTCGTAAAGCTGCGCTATATCAATGTCGCGAGCCGTTAAGCCCGCATCGGCATAGGCCAATTGACCCGACCTCAACGCAGCGGAGGTGGTCAGGTTTTTCGACTGGCTAATATGCTCGTAGCTATGCCCCTCACCGTAACCCAAAATACTAATGGGTGCGTGGGGAAGGTCTGCAGCTCGCTCCCTCGAGGTGAGCACAATCGCCGCACCACCATCAGAGACAATAGAGCAGTCGAGCATCTTCAGCGGGTCAGCAATAGGCTTCGACGTCATCACGTCATTCACCGTGATGCGCTCGCGATACTGCGCTGTCGGGTTCATGGCCGACCACTCGCGCGACGAGACCATAGCTTCGGCAAATTGTTCTTCGGTCGTTCCGAACTCCGCCATGTGTGCGCGGGCAATAAGTGCGTAATAAGCGGGTACCGTTGGCCCGTACGGTTGCTCATACAGAGGGTGCCCTGAGCTCGCCTGCACAATCATAGCCCGCTCACGCGTCATAAAACTCCGCATGCTGTCAGCCATCGATACAACTACGGTGTGGGCCATGCCCGTCTGGATGGCTGCGGCAGCATAACGGAGTGCAGTGAAGGTTGTGCCGCCGCCAGTACCGACACTCAAGCAATGCCTGGGCTCAATACCGAGATACTCTGCCGTCGCCTCGGCGTGATACATAACCGGATGAACAAGGGAATTACAGGTGATTAGCCCATCGATCGCCCTTAGGTCGAGGCCGGCATCGTCCAGTGCTAATTTAGTGGCCTGAACACCAAGTTCCATAGGGCCCCTGTCAGTGACAACACCGAGATCCGTCTCCGCCATACCGACAATGACGACATCATCTAACCCCATTGAAACACTCCTGTTCAGCCATACAGCTTGGCCCCAATGCTCCCGGGGGCGACGATATCTCCCGCCTCATTCTTGATAAATACATCAAGGGACAGATCGCCCGTTTGGGGGTCATAAGCCGTAATGGTAGCGCCCGCTGTTAATTGATCACCAATATAAGTAGCGCCACGATTGGAGTACTCGACTCGGGTAATCATTCCTGCATCACCGAGCCACTCGTCAACGACCTGATGGAGCCAGTCGCCCAACATGGGGCCGGCCAAAACAAGCCCCGGATAACCTTCAACCTCAGTCGCGTAAGGCAAATCGAAGTGAATACGGTGTCCATTCCACAGAATGGCGTTATAAAGCATCAATTGCACCGTATCAGGTGCATGGACTCGCTCCGGTAAAGCAACGCCCACAGCGGGTTGTGGGTTCATCGTAAAATCCTTGTGGTCTTTTCTTTAATCACCAAATTACCTTCGTCATCCTCGATATTCATAACAACTTCATAAAAAATTAAAGGGCCTGAGCGCCCATGTTTCTCATAAATATCAGTGAGTGTTCGCGTGGCGGTTAACCAGTCTCCAGGATGAATAGGCCGCAAATAATCGATCTCCAAACCGCCAGCCATGGCGCGCTCGAGAGGGAATTTAGGCAGCAGCTTATCTACTGATACGCCGTCAGGTGTCAATTCATCTAGCTCCACGACATCCCAGAACAGCGGCACATGAAACATAGGGGGGGCGACGTCACCCTGCAAATACTTAGCAATCTTACTGCCTGTCGCAACGGCATATTTGCGAATATCGCGGCGAGTCACTATCTCACGGCGCGGCTCACTGGTCCGACCAATGTTGGCTAGTAACTCATCGGACAGTAGTCCTGTCATACTTTTCGCTCCTGCGCTTTCCAGTAGGGGTCTCGTAACTCTCGCTTGAGAATCTTACCTGTCGGGGCTTTGGGCAATGCGTCAACGAAATCAACAGTTTTTGGCTTTTGATAGGACGCTAAATGTTTGCTTGTTTCGGCAATTATCTCCTCCGCGGTGGCAGTGCAACCCGGCTTCAGCACGACGACCGCTTTGACGGCCTCACCCCACACGTCATCGGGCACGCCAAAAACCGCTGACTCCAAAACGTCTGGATGCTGGTGAATAGCCGCCTCGACTTGGGTACTAAAAATGTTTTCGCCGCCAGAGATAATCATGTCCTTGGCGCGGTCAACAATGAAGACGTAGCCCTCTTCATCCCATACCGCAATATCGCCCGTCCACATCCAACCATCACGCAAGGTCTGGGCGGTCAAATCAGGTCGACGCCAATAGCCCACCATGTTCGCCTCAGAGCGAACCACTATTTCACCATGTGTATGGCCATCTTTCGGCACCGCGTGACCCGCCGGGTCTACTACCTGAATGTCGGTAATAAAACCTGCTCGCCCACATGACCCCAAACGTTCTGTATGGGCGCCTGCAATGGCACGCTCATGATCCTCCTGAGATAAAAAGGTCATCGTCATGCCTTCGGTCTGGCCATATCCCTGAATCATCGTGCAGGGAAAGGCCTGCATTGCAGCCTCTACAACAGAGCGCGGCATAGGACCCCCACCGTACTGGAAATTACGCAGGCTGCTCAGGTCGTAGTTTTCAAAACCCTCAACAGCCATCATCCAGTTGATCATGGTGGTAATACCAAGAAACGCCGACACCCGCTCTCTCTCAATGACCTCAAGCGCCAGCTTAGCTTCAAAGTTAATAAGTACGACCGGACAACCATGGGCCATGTAATTCATCGCCAATGCCACAGGTATATGGAACATCTGCCCAGTCAACATATACACGTCGCTGGGAACAATACGCTCGGCCACCGTCTGATTAAGCATGCCCATGAACAGTGAATGGTGGGTGTGCAGCGCGCCTTTTGACTGGCCCGTAGTTCCACCTGTGTAGAGAATCAGCACGGGATCATTAGCGCCAACTTCGTCGTCCCAAACGGGTGCATCGGGCGACGCCGCTGCAATCAAATGCTCATAGCTACAGTCGAAGCCCTCTGCGAAGTTGTGCCAATGAGGCAGTGCAACGCACTTTTGTAGATTGGCAGCTGTCTCCTGATATTCCGCAGAACTGAACACAACCGCAGGCTCGCCGTCTTCAAGCAGCCTCGCCATTTCTGGCTCGCTCAAACGCCAATTCAATGGCAACGCAATTAATCCGCAGCGCGCAGCAGCAAACATGATCTCCATGTATTGGATGCAATTGCGTGACAGAATCGCAACACGATCGCCCTTCTGTAAGCCAAGATCGCCACGCAAGCTATTGGCCAGCCTGGAAACTCGATCCTCAAGCTCGCCATAAGTTATGCGGCGATCATTGGGCACATCGACAAGCGCTTCGCGTTCCGGTGAGTTGGCGGCAATTTTGGCTGGGATATCTCCGAGATTCATACCGAACCCTCAGTACGCACTGTCGAGCTCAACATGACGTTTAGCAATCCGCCACGCGCCGTCTTCTTGCTTCACGGTGTCGTGATACAACCCAACGGTCAGTAGCTTTGTATTGCCGTCCTCGGTCGCGAATAGCGTGAGATTTGAGATCACATCAACCGTTTCACCGTTGGGCGTAAACATCGCGTTGGACACCACATGTCGGCGAACATCATTCTGCGAATCCATAGCCCCTTTATAAACACCCATCATGGTCTCTCGACCTTCATAGGGCCCTGCTAAGTCACCGCCACCAATACGGAAGCTGATGGAGGCATCGGCACAGAGACAGGACTCTAGAAGCGCTAAATCACGCTGGTCATAAGCGTATGACGCTCTAGCTAACAGTTCGGTTATTGCAAAACGGTCATCGGCTGACAACATATTCATGGCTCTCCATCGTCTTGTTATTTATTCTCTGGGCGACCTCGCGAGAGCGCCGCACTGAACAAGCCTCGATTAATATTTTTCAATACGAATTTCTATACAGCTCTCGCAAATTCAACCAGCGTACTGACGTAATCCGCTCGTTCCTCTATAAACGGAGCATGCCCACTATCGGGAAATTCAATGCCTTTGGCGCGAGGGTGATTGTCAGCTACCCACCGCGAAATCTCTGGCGCAACAAAGCCATCCTGACCGCAGATGTAGGAGAGAACGGGCATATCGAGCCCCAGCAACATCTCCCGCTGATCAATATGGGCTAGCTCGCCCAGAGTAGATGATGCTCTGGCAGCAGAGGCAATAAATGCATCTCCCATCCAAGTTAGCATCGCATCAGAAATCGGCTTCGCGCAGACTGCATTGGCGAGGCCTGCTAAAAATGTCACGCGATCATCATCCATCGCCGCCACAACACCGGCAACATCCTCCGCCGTGCCGCCCAAAGGGAGGTCAGGTTTCTGCGTATAGATGGGGCTCGCGCCCGCCGTTAAAACCAGCGCACTGCAACGACTACCGAGCAAAGACGCGGCCTTGGTTGCAACTGCACCGCCAAGAGACCATCCGTTCAATATCACTGACTCAAGGTTTAATTCGTCGACCAGCGCAGCGACATCGGAGGCAATGGCATCGATAGATAAATCGGCAAAGTCGTGGTCAGAGCGACCGCAACCGCGATGATCGATGGTCACCACTCTCAAGCCATGCTCGAGCAGCGGTTTTAGAATACCGTCCCAACAACGGCCGCTCATACCCCAGCCATGAATGAGTACCAGTGCAATATCACCTGCACCCAAGTCTTCGAAGTATATGGACTTGCTGCCATCAACCGCTAATCTCGCCATTAGTCATTCCTCGCTTCTTTTAGGTAAAACAGCATCATTTTTTCAAGATGTTCAAAAAAATCATCGATATCAATTGCGTCCGCAGCGACCACCCACTGGTAGATCGTCCCGAACATCGTTGAGCAATACATTGTGGCGAAGCGTGCGGGGTCAACAGAGTCTCTAACAGATCCATCTGCGAGTCCTTCTTCAATCCAACGCTGAACATCCCGACGATAAATAATGTGATGGCGCGCGAGACTGGCACGGATTTCCGATTCGTCGCCTAATGACTCATACCAGAGAATGTACATGGCCCGCAGATAGCTTGATTCATTCTTAAAGATGTCGCACTGAGCACTGATTGCCGCACTCAAGGCATCAAGTCCTCGCTTACCCGAAACATATGACCCGATGTGCGCTTTCCAAAGCTCATCGAATTTATCGAATAGCTCCATCCATAAGCCGTCTTTCGAGCCGAACCGATAGCTTGCCAAGCCGCGACTGTAGCCTGCTACCTCGCCAATATCTTTTAGCGTCGTCTTGGCAGTGCCACGCTCATTGATTAATTGGACTGCCGCATCAAACATCAGCTTATCGGATAAGGCACTGCGCTCCGCCTGTTTGTTAGTTCGACCAGCGCCAGTGGGTTTAGCTTGCATATCCATAAAATGCTCTCTCTCGAAACGGGCTCAAGGTTTATTACCGCCTTTAACAACTATTGGCGTGATTACACTCGCCTGTAGATCTTTGCGCAACTGTGCTTTGTCAATTTTCCCAACGCTGGTTTTGGGGATGGCGTCCACAAAAGACCAGTATTCTGGTATCCAGAATCCAGCGACACGCGTGTTCAGGAAAACGCGTATATCTGCTGGATTAGGCCGATCGTTTTCTGAGGGCACTATGATTACCAGCGGCCGCTCCTGCCATCGCTCGTCGGGGATCGCTATAACCGCGACCTCTTCTACGCCCGGGTGGGAAAGAATGGCATCCTCAAGATCGACCGACGAGATCCATTCACCACCCGATTTGATGACATCTTTCGATCGATCAGTTAGCTGCACATAACCTTGAGGATCGATATGCCCTACGTCTCCCGTCTTCAACCAGCCATCTTCCGCGAAGGCGTCACTTTCAATATCAAGATAGCTGCCCGTGACCCACGCGCCACGCAGCTGCAGCTCACCTACCGTTTTACCATCGCAGGCGACTCTTTCACCCTGATCGTTAACAACTCGGACTTCGATCCCGGGCACAGGTCTGCCACTTTTAATACGGAAATCAGTTTCTGAATGACCCCGAAGATCTTTCGGTGGGTGCGATAAGACACACATGGGGCTAGTCTCCGTCATACCCCAGCCCTGAATCACCGCAACACCCCATCGGTCCCGAGCAGCATCTATCATTGAGGATGGAACGGCGGAGCCGCCGCAAATAATGGCTCGAAAACAACTGCAATCGAGCGATTCAGATTCATCAGTGCGCAGCAAGTCGCCTAATAGGGTAGGCACTAAAGCCGTGAGCGTAGGCTTACTGCTGTTAATCATTGCTCGCAAGTGCGGAATCTGCAGATGAGGCCCTGGCATCACCATATCTGCACCTGACAGCCAACCGCTGTAAGGGAAACCCCATGCATTAGCGTGAAACATCGAGGGTAACATCAAAATAGTATCGCGCTCGTGGACACCGAAGCTGTCGACGGAACGAGAAGCCAGAGCATGCAGATACGTCGTTTTATGACTATATACGACGCCCTTAGGATTACCTGTTGTACCACTCGTGTAGCAAATACCCGCCGCATTGTCTTCAGGCGATTCAATCCAATCGAAGTGGCTGGCGCTACTTTTAGTCAACTCGTGGACATCGATCACGCGGGGATCATCCGCCAGTAACCCGCAAGGATTGACGACAATAATGTGCTCTACGCGGGGAATCTGCGAAAGAACCGGCAAAAATTGCTCTTCCAATCGGCCATCGACCACGACGACTTTATTATTGGCATGATTGATAATGAAGCTAATTTGATCGGCGGCCAAACGACAGTTGAGGGTATGTAACACGCCGCCGATGCTTGGCACCGCGAGGTAAAGGCTCAAATGGACCGCGCTGTTCCACAAAAAAGTACCTACACGCTCGCCATTGCCAATACCGAGATGCGTTAATGCATTGGCCAATTTGGCAGCCTGTGTCGTGATGTCCGCGTAGCTGTGCCATTGAATGGTATCGCCGTCATACTCACCAACACGACTGCTAGCGAAATGGCGCGCGCCGAAATCGAACAATGTTTTTACACCCAGCGGCGTATGCATCATGGTGCTTAACATAAGGTCACCAATCGCCTCGGGCCGCGTGCTCAGCTTCCAGTAATAGCGCGGGGACATCATGCTCTAGGGAAGAGGCATAGCTTGTTGACACCTTCCCCTGCAGAAACAGCCCATAGGCGCCTTCCACAATAGACGCCAAGCGCCAAGCCGCCAGGGCCATGTAATAATCCATGTGCGCAAGCGAACGACCTGTCAGTGACGCCCACTCGCGCGCAAGATCTCTCCGCCCGATCACACCAGACTTTCGTGAAATCGCCTGTAAATGAGCAAAGCCCGGAGGATTGGGTATTCGTTTTTGGCCCCAGAATAACAATGCAAGCGCAACATCCATAGCCGGCTCACCCACCGTTGCCAACTCCCAATCAATAATTGCTTTTATCTCAGGAGCCGTTGTGCTGACTAAGGTATTGTCGAGATGATAATCACCGTGGGTTAGGACCGCCCCCTCGCTCTCGGGAATGTTATCTAAAAGCCATCGTCCCAACTCAAATAGCTGGGGTAAATCGCGAAATGACTGCTGTTCACGTACTTGCAGCCAGCGGCCAATTTGCCGCTCGACAAACTGGTCGGGCCTGCCTAAGCCCTCGAGCTTTGGATCGGGCCATGCGATGGCATGTACTGCCGCCAGCTGAGTCACTAAATCGATACCCAGTGCATTTGTTGCAGCGATAGGGTCAGTATAATCCTGCGGCAGGGTATCAGTAATGGAGACGCCGTCGATGCATTCTTGAACCAGAAAAGCCCTACCAATGACCGTAAGATCGTTGCAGTAAGCATAAAGCCGCGGCGCTCTAGCGCGGCCTTCCACGGCAGCCAGGACCTTGGCTTCTCGCTCAATACCTCGACCTGAATTTGGCGATATAGCCTCAGCCGGCGGCGTACGCACCACACATGCCCCATTTTCAGCGTCGAAACGCCACGTCAAATTCGAATTTCCGCCGCTCAGGGCACCGGTAAACGTTGGATCAGTCCAGCCCAACTCTTCGCTGAGCCAATGACAAACTTTCTGTGGCAACTCACTCACTATCCAACCACTCCAAAGCTGCACAACAGACCGCCATCGACCGGTATTGTTGCACCGGTCATGTATCGGCTTTGAGCTACCCAATACGCTACGCTAGCAATTTCTTGCTCCTGGCCGAGTCGCCCAATAGGAATTTGTTGTCGCATGGTTTCCATCGCAGCTTCGGTGAGCCCTGAAGTCATTTCAGTCAAAACCAAGCCTGGCACGACCAAATTGACCGTAATACCTTTGCGCGCCAACTCTATCGACAGCGCTTTGGTCATACCGGAAAGGCCCGCCTTAGATGACGCATAGGCAACATCTCCCGGGAATCCTCTAAAGCCCACAACCGCGCCAATATTGATAATGCTGGCGCCCTCACCCAGATGCGGCGTTGCGGCACGAATAACGTTAAGCGCTCCGGTGAGATTGACGTCTAGGACTTCCTGCCAATGCTCCTCACTCAGGCGTGTAACGCGGCCACCGCGGTGGACTCCCGCGTTATTAACGACGACATCGAGACGACCAAATGCCTCAATCGTTTGATCCACAGCGGACCTGGCAGATGCTGAATTACTGACGTCAGCTCGGACGGCAATCGCACCTTCCCCCAAGCTTATCGCCAGCGCATCCGCGGCGTCGCTGCGCGCGACAATAGCTACCCTGCAACCGTGCTCATGTGCTTGGCGGGCCATGGCGGCGCCAATACCGCGCGACGCACCTGTGATGAGCCAAACCGGGGAGTCAGTCATACGTATTTTCTCGTTTTATTGTGCTTTCAACTCACAAACGCGTTATTAAACCATTATTCGCGTTGCTTGTTTGCGTAAAGCAAGTTTAAACTAACGGCGGAATTTGACAAGCCCGAGCACTTTGTTTTGAACGATTAGTAGCGCAACAATCGTTCGGCCGCCGGGCGAACTCGCTTACTACATTACTAGCGTCTACTGATAGGAGACACGATTGTGACATGGTCATTTGAAACCGATCCCGACTTCCAAAAATCCCTCGATTGGATAGATGAATTCACCCGTGAAGAGATTGAGCCGCTGGATTTAGTATTTCGGGAGCCAGGAGATCCGTGGGATCCGAACTCCCCTGCCGCCAAGGCAATGGCGCCCTTGAGGGAGATCGTCAAAAGCAAAAATCTATGGGCATGCCATTTAGAACCTGAACTTGGTGGCCAAGGCTACGGACAAGTCAACCTTGGACTCATGAACGAAATTCTCGGTCGAAGCCGTTTTGGACCTAGCGTCTTTGGCTGTCAGGCACCCGACTCAGGCAATGCTGAAATTCTTGCCAAATTCGGCACACCTGAACAAAAACAGCGATACCTCACTCCATTACTCAATGCCGACATCGCATCGTGTTATTCCATGACTGAACCCCAGGCGGGCGCCGATCCCGGCGAATTTTTATGCACCGCCGTTCGGGATGGTGACGAGTGGGTTATTAACGGTGAAAAGTGGTTTGCCTCTCACGCACGATTCGCGGCCTTCTTACTGGTCATGGTAGTTACCGACCCCGACGCGCCCATTCACAAAGGTGCGTCTATCTTTTTAGTAGAACAAGGCACGCCGGGCATGGATATTATCCGCAACTCCGCCGTGGGCCCTTACATAGAGCAGGGCGATGGAGTGCACGCCTACATTAATTTTAAAGACTGCCGTGTGCCCGCTCATAATTTGTTGGGCGAGGAAGGCGAAGGCTTCTTAGTTGCGCAAACTCGCTTGGGAGGTGGCCGAGTTCACCATGCTATGCGGACCGTGGGCGTGATCCGAAAAGCCCTCGATATGATGTGTGAGCGCGCTGTCAGTCGACAAACCAAAGGCGAGCGCCTAGCTGACAAGCAAATGACGCAAGAGAAAATTGCCGACTCATACACCATGATGATGCAGTATCGTTTGCACGTGCTCTACACCGCGTGGTTGATCGATAAGCATAAAGAATACAACCGCGAAGTACGCATGGAGATTGCGGCGATCAAGGCTGCGACCCCAAAAGTCTTGGTCGAAATCGTATCAAGAGCCATGCACCTGCACGGCAGTCTTGGCAGCTCCGACGAAACGCCATTGGCGACTATGTGGGCTAACATCCCGGAACTAGGCGTAGTTGACGGGCCAACGGAAGTGCACAAGATCGCCGTTGCAAAAGGCATCTTGCGTAACTACACCCCCCATGAGGCCCTCTTCCCGTCGTACCATACGCCCACTTTACGGGCAAAGGCACTAGAGAAATACGGTCATTATCTCGAAAGCTAAACCGCTTCTTTGGCACAGCCCCAGCCGACAGGTTGGGGCTGGTTAGACCACGCATTTAATCGTCGAGGCACTCTTATGAAAACAATTAATACCCTCGCGCTTGTAACGCTTAGTACTCTTCTTACCGCGCCCCCCACGCAGGCTACCAGCGAGGACGCGAATCAAACAAAAAGGTTATACGACGAGCAATGTGCCGGATGTCACAGTGCATCCCTGCGTGGCTCTGCCCATGGTGCTGCACTCGCCGGCAAAGGCTTTATTGATAAATGGCGTAACGAAACAGCCACTTCGCTGTTTACGCTTACGCAAACGCAAATGCCTCCCGGCGCTGCGCATACCCTGACGCCTAAAGAGCATGCTCAACTTGCTCGATATATTGTTGAGTACAACAAAGACCGTCTCGTCGACTCCCCTCTCCTTGCCAGCCTCGGCGAATTAGATGGGCTTTTAACCGCTCCAGAGGCAACTGCAGCCGTTGACAGCAGTGATGTCGATAGCAGTGCCGCAGACAGCAGTGCCGTTGAATTCTCGGGTGCTGAGGCAATCATGAACCTTGCCAACAATGCCGGGGGCTTCAACAACCAGACAATTAAAGACTTCCAACCCGTAACCATGGCCGAACTGGAGAACCCTAAGCCCGCAGACTGGCTCAACTGGCGCAGAACCGCGCAGGGCGATGGCCACAGCCCATTGTCTGACATCAACACAGAAAATGTCCGCGAGCTGACGCTCAGCTGGTCGATGGCGCTATCATCGGGTAGCAGTCAAATAACTCCCCTCGTCCGCGATGGCGTGATGTTTCTCACCCATCCCGACAACAAAATCCAAGCGATCGATGGCGCTACGGGGTCACTCATTTGGGAATACCGTTATCCCTATCCGCCCGGCTCCAAACTACTAGGCGGTCCCACTCGCAACATTGCGCTGTTCGAAGACTCGCTCTTCCTGGCCACCTATGATGCCGCATTAGTCGCTATCGACATCAAAACGGGAACAGAGCGCTGGCGTACCGAAAAGGCTGACTTCCGTCAGGCGTTTACTCACAGCGCCGGACCCATTATTGCCGACGGGGTTGTCGTCAGTGGCATCAATGGCTGCGAACTGTTTACCGAAGATGGCTGCTTTATTACCGGACATGACCCTGACACGGGAGAAGAGCTGTGGCGCACGTCGACACTCGCCGAACCCGATACCGAGGCTTATGCGAGCTGGGGTGAGATTGAGCCCGACCGACGTGGCGGCGGCGACACATGGATTGCCGGCAGTTACGATCCAGAGCTCAATTTAGTGATCTATGGAACATCACAGCCCAAGCCATGGGCTGCGGTAAGTCGCGGAATGAGCGTCGATAATGCCGCGCTATATACCAACTCGACCCTTGCCCTCGACCCTAAGACGGGTGACATCCGCTGGTACTTCCAGCACATACCCGGTGAAACCATCGATATGGAAGTGGGTTTCGAGCGCATTCTCGCCAATATCGATGGCCAACAGGTGGTCTTAACAGCAGGCAAGGACGGCATTCTTTGGAAGCTCGATCGTGCGTCAGGCGAATTCATCGCGCTACTCGAAACACTGCCTCAGAACATCTTTGATATCGATCACTCCACAGGCAGCCTCACCTATCGACATGACATTGCCAGCGCACAAATTGGAACAACGTTTACCGCGTGCCCTGGCATTTATGGTGGCCACAACTGGCAGTCAGCCAGTTACAACCCACAAAGCAACCATCTATTTTTACCGCTACACCAACTTTGCTCAGACATGACGCCCCGCGAGGTCGACTTGGGTGAAGGCGGCGGTGGTTACGGTGCTGACGTGGCCACATACCCCATGCCGGGAAAAGAAAGTGCCGCAGGAAAGCTGATGGCTATCGATGCCAAAAACTTGCAGCCATTGTGGTCCATCGAGCAGGAAGCGTTATTTTTAACCGGGGCGCTATCGACCGATGGTGGACTGGTATTTATTGGTGACTTAGATCGGTACTTCAAGGCCTTTGATCAAAGTACCGGAGAGCTACTTTGGTCGTCTCGCCTACCTGCACCCACTCACGGTTACCCCATCACCTACGAGGCCGATGGTCGTCAATTTGTTGCGGTGCCCACAGGTATTGGTGTCTTTAGAGCGCTGACCGCGGTGATTTTCCCAAACATTTATCAGCCTCCTGGCGGCGGCGGACTGTTTGTCTTTGAGCTGCCGAGCGGGCCATGAAACCGGGACAATAAATGATGGTGGCTGGAATGAAAGGGCCTTTTTATTACAGGCCCTTGCTATTAAAGGCCCACGTTATTAGAGACCCTTGTTGCCCGCCTCTCGCATGATCGGCTGATACTCAGCGAAGCTAGGGTCCCCTGCAGTAGATCCGGTGGTCAAACCCGCATCAACAGCCAGCGTATGCCCGCTAATGTATCCAGCCTCATCGCTGGCGAGCCACAGTACCGCATTGGCGATATCGTCCGCGCGTCCAGGGCGCCCACGTAAAGGAGACATATCGGCAAGGGCCGTTAAGGTGTCATCAATGTTGGTATGCTCATTGCCCAGCGCAGCGGCCACCATAGGCGTCGCCATACTTGCCGCCGCTATGCAGTTCACTCGAATACCATTCGAGCCCACTTCCGCCGCCAAATTCTTAGTGAGACCGACGACGGCATGCTTAGCCGCTGCGTAAGCGTGGGGGCCCAAACCGCCCATCACGCCAGCAGTGCTCGACATACTTATAATCGAGCCTGAGCCCTGCACTTTCATATGGCGACTCGCGTGTTTCATGCCATAAAACACGCCATTGAGTAGCACGTCGAGACTAAACTTCCACTCAGAGGTGGGGGTTGTATCCATGGGCCCAATAGCACCGACAATGCCTGCGTTATTGAACATGACGTCAATGCGTCCGAAATGGCTTACCGCCAAATCGACAAGAGCGGCAACGTCGTCTTCATTGGTCACATCACAACGGAGTCCAATGGCGTTATCGCCAAGACGTGCGACAAACTCATCGAGAGGACCCTGCTGAATATCGCCCAACACCACCTTAGCGCCGTGCTCAACGAACTTTTCTGCCGTCGCTGCACCAATGCCACTGGCACCGCCTGTGATCACTGCCACACGACCGCTCAATCTCTGCTCCATGGGGATCTCCTAAACCGTTACGGTTTACTAAAATACCGACTCACACCGATATAAATTGATAAATCAAATCATCGGGCGCGCGCTGACCAATCGTCGACTGATCAATACCTGAAGTTCCCCTAGACGCAGGGGCTTCAAGGCGTATCCAGTCTGTCATACCTGTACGATGAGCAATTTTCCATTCACCGGCTAGGCACTCAAATCGATCGATGTAGCGCCCAGCAACGAAAAAATCCATCTCGGTTTCATACGCTTCAGGGCCGGCAAGCGGGTCCCCAATAGGTCGAACCCTATGAAATGCAGTGAAATAGGTTTCTGCCGTCGCCGTCGTTTCGCCAGTCAGTTCGATCAGCGTATTGCCAAGCTGGTGATGCGTACGGCTATAGGTTGAGAGAACTTGCAAAGCAAAGCGCACAAAATCGCCTGGGTCTTCGTCGGTTGCAGCACGAGACGCGTCCGATGAGGGACCTTGGTAGAAGTGGTTATGCGTCGAGTGGGCGTGAAACACCCCTCTCAGCATATTTTCATCTAAGCGATCAATCGCCCGCGCGTAGCGGGCGATGACCTCGTAGATATCTTGCTTAGCCAATAATTCTACGAGTCGTGGCTCCACGCTTACTCTCCGAAGTTATAAACGATCTCGGCACCGATAGTACGCGGTGCTCGTACCGCAGCGTAGGACCAGAGGCCCGCCACATCGTAGCCGTGGGTATA